>Ga0209536_100000596_pt1 | contig 58499 bp, 48 predicted proteins | sample DeeMarSeWOR28_12_FD_187461 | JGI IMG/M metagenome (GOLD analysis project Ga0209536, IMG submission 187461) | Marine sediment microbial communities from White Oak River estuary, North Carolina - WOR-2-8_12 (SPAdes) (version 2) | ecosystem: Environmental > Aquatic > Marine > Intertidal zone >...
CGCTCATACGCGAGAGCAAATTCAACATTGTCCGCTCAGCTGAAAGAATAGCCCTGGCGTTTCCAGAAATCTTCAAGATTAAGTCTCCCTTCTTGATAACATCACCATCAGCTGCTTCCGGCTTAGCGCTAAACCCCAGGCTCTTAGCAAGAATCATAGCTTCCTCGATTCCAGCGATAATTCCTTCTTCCTTTGCAATGATTACTGAATCAACAATAAGATTCTTAGGTATAACGGCTGCTGACGTCACGTCACCTTGTCCAACATCCTCAGCTAGTATTTTTTTCAGCTTCTCTTCTAGAACCTTACTTGACACAAACATGACTGGTATTTTTCCTGTTTAGCCTTAAAACCATTACTTCTGACACTTGCTTTAAATCAACCAGAAATAAGATATCCTTCTTTTTATACGGTGTCTCTTATTCTCTATTCAGCTAGCCAAAATTATGATCTACTAAACTGTTGCATCTATCCACAAAAGTAGTGAATCTATTGCTTGTTTTGGGTGGTCAAGTTGGCTGTTGAGAGGGTAAAAGTTTATATTTTTGGGTTCTTGCATATTTCCGGTTGAAAAATAGCTCTTATGATTTAAAAGAGGTTTGACGATATGGCGTATTTAACAACAACTGGTTCAGGACAGCCAGTTCTAATATTGAAAGAAGGTACATCGCGAAGCAGAGGAAAAGAAGCGCAACGAAACAATATAATGGCTGCACGAGTAATCGGTGAAGTCTTAAAGACTACATTGGGTCCACGCGGAATGGACAAAATGCTAATCGACAGTTTAGGTGATATAACAATAACAAACGATGGTGCGGCAATCCTAGATGAAATGGACGTGGAACATCCAGCAGCGAAAATGATGGTTGAAATCGCTAAGACTCAAGACGATATGGTTGGCGACGGTACAACAACCACCGTAGTTTTGGCAAGTGAACTGCTAAAGAAAGCTGAGGAACTCCTCGACCAAAACATTCACCCCACAATTCTTGTAAGCGGCTATCGAAAGGCAGCCCAAAAGGCAATCGAATCCATAAGCAAAGTTGCAGTTCCAGTTGACATAAATGACCGCAAAACACTACTAAAAGTAGCGTTAACTTCAATGAGCAGCAAAGCAGTTGGCGCAGCTCGAGAACACTTGGCTGAAATTTCCATAGATGCAGTCAAGCAAATCACCGAGCAACGTGGAGACAGAAAATTAGCTGATATCGAAAATATTCAGCTCGTGAAGAAAACAGGCAAAAGCCTTCTCGAAACACAACTAATAAGTGGAGTAATTATTGACAAAGAAGTAGTCCACTCAGGAATGCCAAAAAAGAAGGAAAACGCGAAAATTGCACTTGTTGATTCAGCGTTGGAAATTGAAAAAACCGAAATGAGCGCTGAAATTCGCATCCGTGACCCGACGCAAATGCAGGCTTTTCTAGACCAAGAAACCAAAATGATGCAGGCCATGGTAGATAAGATCAAAGCTGCAAAAGCTGACGTCGTATTCTGTCAGAAAGGTGTAGATGATATGGTGCAACACTTCCTTGCAAAAGCAGGTATACTGGCAGTAAGACGAGTGAAACAGTCAGACATGGAAAAACTGTCACGCGCAACAGGTGGCAGAATAGTTTCCGATTTGGAAGATATCACAAGCAAAGACCTTGGAAAGGCAGGTTTGGTGGAAGAACGTAAAATTGGCGACGATAAAATGATTTTTGTAGAAAAATGCAAAGATCCCCACAGCGTGGCCGTGCTTATTCGTGCTGGCTTGGAACGCATGGTAGATGAAGCTGAAAGGGCAATGATAGACTCATTATCAGTGGTTTCTGACGTTGTCGAAAACAACAAAATCGTAGCAGGTGGTGGTGCAGTGGAAATTCAAGTTGCTAGAGAACTGCGCAAATATGCAACAAACGTTGGTGGCAGAGAACAGCTCGCTATAGAAGCCTTTGCAGACGCAGTTGAAATAATACCTAAGACTTTGGCAGAAAACGCTGGTTTGGATTCAATTGATATCATTGTAGAACTCAGATCCGCTCATGAAAAAACAAATGGTCAATACAAAGGTGTAAACGTCTTTGATGGCAAAGTTCAAGATAGCGTTAAAAATGGCGTTATTGAACCCGCAGTAGTCAAAGAACAAGCCATAAAATCAGCAGCAGAATCAGCAGCCATGATTTTGCGAATAGATGACGTAATCGCTGCAACAAAGCCAAAAGAAGGCCCAGGCGGTGGAGCACCACCAGGTGGTCCTCCAGGCGACTATTAAGCCTCCATACTTTTCTTTTTTTTATTCAATTTGTTCTATACCCTAAGATTGTTCAATTCAAAGAGTCATTCAGTTATCTGGATCTTTAATCAGATACTGCAAATAGCTTATCTATAGAAAGATCACCTTAATCGCATGGTAAGTAACGAGCTGTTTGAAATGCATGAAATAAACTCGGAAGACTTCAATAAGGTTTCAAAAAAACTTGAGGAGTTCATGCAACACTGTCAGAGACTAAGTATTCAGGATAGCTATCTAATTGTAAATCGAAATTCGCCTATTTTAGCCAAAGCTGCTGAAGTCGCAGCAGAAAACTATGGGCTAAGAGTCAAGAGTTTTGATTTGAAAGCAAGAAAGCCCTACAAAACCTTTCCAAGAAAACTCATAAAGTTGCTTCGCCAGGAAACTCCGAAAGCTGGATTGGGTCTTTTCAACTATCAACAAAACCCGGACTGGAACTTAAAGGAAGTTGGGGCGAGGATAGAACTTTTACACCAGACTATCGAACAAGTACCCACAAGTTGGGCGCATTCACCGGGCATAACATTAGACATGGCGATAAATGGGCCATTGCAGTGTAACTATGAGAAAATGACTGAAGAAGCAGACACGATTCTGCAGAAACTGCAGAACATAGAGAGACTTCACATAACTGCGCCTGGAGGAACCGACATGGAAGTAAAAGTCGGGAGACAAGTGAAGTTTGATACTGACTGCATAATTGTTCCGCCAAATGTTTATGGCAAGCCAGGAAAATTTGGAAATCTGCCTGTAGGCGAAGTTTGGTCACAGAAAGGCAAAATAATACAAGTGTTTAACGAGGAAACGCAGAAGGAGGAGAGCCAACACTATCCTGTTAAGCAAGTGGCAAATGGTGTATTGGTTTGCGATGTTGCGGCAGGAGGATACAAGGGAAAGATAAATACTGAAAAACCGATAACTGTTCAATTCAAAGACGGTGTCCTAATAGATTTCAAATGTGAGGACAAGAACCTTGACTCCGTAAAAGAAGATATAGTGACTTCGCAGAAAAGATATGGTTTGCCAACAGTTCTGGAAGAAGTTGGAATAGGTCTAAACGATAAGGCACGAATAACTGGGAATATGCTGGAAGACGAAAAAATCAAAGGAACCTGTCATCTGGCTCCAGGAAACATCAGATGTCATGTTGATATGCTAATTGACAGACCAACTATTATAGCCTATTACCTCAATGGAACAAGTAAGAAAATAATTAGAAATGGTGAACTAGCCTAAGAAGGCTCGATGCTTTTGAAGGAGACCGAGCACCTTTCTTCTTTCACCATAGCTGGAAATTTATAATTCTCTCAGTTTTCTCACTTTAGTGCGAAATTAATTGTCACTCATTCTGTTTTTCAATCGAAACTCAACCTAATCGAAAAAGGATTGTGCGAGTTGTGCTTGAAGAATTGGCCTTAGGAAACAACGTGCTAAAGTTTATTTATGGTTCTTGGTCCTAGTATTTTTGGCGTTTAGTAATGGTTTCAGCGATAGTGTTTTTAGCTCCTGGATTTGAGGAAATCGAGACTACTACTGTTGTGGATTTTCTTAGGAGATGTGGTGTAGAAGTGGTGGTTGCTGGTTTAGAGCCTTCGGTTATCGAAGGTGGTCATGGAATGAAGCTTGTTTCTGACATCTCGCTAGATGAGGCTGATGTGGAGGATTTTGAAGTGGTTATATGCCCAGGTGGTAATCCTGGTTACATTAACCTCAGAAAGGACTCAAGAGTTTTAACAATTATTAAAGAGGCTTTTAACTCCAACAAGCTTGTAGCTGCTATTTGTGCGGCTCCGGCAGTGCTTGCAGACGCAGGAATTTTAAGAGACAAAAACTGCACAATTTATCCTGGTATGGAGGTTGAGCTTGAAAAGGGTGGTGGAAAACCCAGAAATGATTTGGTGGTTGAGGATGGCAATGTTATAACTAGTCAGGGACCTGCAACTGCTTTTCTATTCGCTTTTAGCATAGCTAATCGAATAGTAGACAAAGAAACCGCTAATATGGTTTGGGCAAAGACGTTGGCGAACCGCATTATGCTATGATTTCTCCCATATTGAACCTATTTTCAATCTACTTGAGGTTTTATTTTTAAGATTAAGAAACGTAGCCCATCAGTCACCAAAAGATCAAGAGACAAAAATCTTATTAGCAAAACGGGACACAATCCCTTTCAGAGGCAAACAAAATGGCATACTGCCCGAAATGTGGTACTCAAAACGAAGATACTGCAGATTTTTGCGTTAAATGTGGCGCAAGTCTACAAACAAGTACTATTTCTTCTCGTCGACGTGAACGAAGAAAGGCGGAACAAGAATGCTTTGGCTTACCTCATGGTGGAGCAATTGCAGGGATTGTGTTTGGAGTGATAATACTGATTTGGGGGTTAACGACTTTACTTCAGCAAACGGGATATATCGCTGAAACATTTGAGTTTTGGTATTTAATTATAATAGTTGTTGGCGTTCTGATAGTTGCAGGTGCGCTATACAGTCTCACGCACTCAAAAAACAAACACTAACGAATCCCTTTTTTATTATTTCTACAAGATTTTGTTGAACATTTTAAACATGTTAACCTATGATCTTCTTGTGAGAGCTTTATTTTAGTCAGAATCCAGAGTATACTGAGAATTATAAAAAACAGATCAATGGAAAAACTATTTGTTGCTGAGTCTATGCTAATAAGCATCAACGATGTTCCCATAACAAATGAGATGCTTGCAAAGAATCGGATTATGCTATTGCTAAACTTTGGTAATGCCGATTGTAATAAACCCAAAGCAACTCCGGTTGTACCTATCAAAACAATGATAACTGGATTTCCCATACTCAATCCTCCAAAGAAGTATAAGCTCACGCTAATTAGAGCAATAATCGCTCCTACCATTAATCCATAGCATGTTGCACAAAACTTTGAATTGCCGATACTCAAAACATGTGTTATGTAGTTTTCACAAGAAGGATGATGAGCGCACCCGTTTTCCTTGTGCATATTTGATTGGTACCTGTAATTTCTATTATTTTTCCAGAATTGGGGAATTACCAAGCAGGAACTAGGGAAAAGTGCAGCCAAGATTCCCAATGTGCATACTAATCCAAATATTGTTCCTATGGTTAGATTGCGATAAGCAAACGTCTCTTCAGGCATAGAGGGATTAAAGACGAAAAAATTTGACAACAATAGACCAAATACAGATATTGATACTAAGAAAATTAGGAGCAAATTGGCCCTCTTAACTTTGTCTGAGTTCATAATGTTACACTCAAACCAAGCTTTTCAATTGGGTTAAGACACTTTGTCGCGCCATATATCGATAGGCTCTTCTCTTAATTCTGCTTTTAGAGAATAGTCCTTCTATTCTTCTGGTCCAAGAACCGAAAAAGCTTCGATAGCACTTGAAAAGCTCATGCTGTATTTGCTCCCTGCTTAGGGATTCTGTCGGCATTATCGCGTGAATCATATCATAGTCAGCCCAGTTCGAATTTTCAATCCAGCCATTGAGTTTTGCCTGTTCATACAGCTCTGTTCCTGGAAAGGGTGTTAAAATCATAAAAATTGCCAGGTCAGGATCTAATTTGTTAACAAACTGTCTTAGATCCTCGATTGATTCATGAGAGTCCTTCCGCTCCCCGATTATGCATGTTGTTTGGCAGAATATGCTGTTTTGTTTCAACAATCGAACAGCATTTACTGCATCTTCCGGCTTTGTACCCTTGCGGTAGCTTTCAAGGTTGTTTTTGCTGTGGCTTTCTACTCCAAGAAGTAACCAATTGATTCCTGCTCTATTCATTTTCGATAAGATATGTTGATTCATAACAACATCATCACAGCGAACTTGCATGAAACAGGTCATATCTTCTGAAAACCTTCTTTTTATTAGTTCATCGCACAGTTCTTCCATTCTTTTGCCTAGGCCGAAATTATCATCTGTTAGCCATAGAAGCCTACTGTCATAATTTTCATAGAGATATTCAATCTCGTCAACAATGCGTTTTACTGATTTGTACCTGCACAAACCTTGCCAATGTTTCCATTGTGAGCAAAACGTGCAATTATGTATGCATCCTCTAGATGCTTCAACCATACCATACCTCGCTTTTGACCCGGCCATCAAAGTGAAATGGTATAGGTGTGCATAGTCTTTAACAAAATGATACCCTGGATAGGGTAGCTTGTCAAGATTATTGATTAGAGGACGAGACTGATTGTGGAAAATCTCGTTATTCTTTCTAATAGATAATCCTAATATTCCAGAAAAGTTAGAGTTTTCCTCAACTGCCTTAGCTAGTTCTGCTAAAGTCTCTTCGCCCTCCCCTCTAACAATTACATCAATTTCTGGGTATTTCTCAAGGCTCTCTTGCGCAGTTGCTGAGAAATGTTGACCTCCAGTAACCGTTACACTTTCCGGTTTCAGTTTCTTTACTATCTCAAGTGTTCTAGCAACAACATAGGCATTGCAAGTGGCAAAACCACTTGTAGCAGTAATATCTGGATCAAAAGAAGCTATTCTTTTTTCAAGACTTTTCCAATCCAATGACATTGCTTGGCAGTCTAGGACTTCAATATCTGCTTCAGGCATTTTTGTCTCTAGATAGCCTGCAAGCTGAAGAAGTCCGTATGGCGGTGGAAGATATTCGCCCATAACAAACCAATAATCTTTTGGAGGTTCAACAAAGAGAATCCTGACCAAACTCGTCTCCTCTATCGGTTCTTGGAAACAATGAAATCATACCCTCTATATACTTCTATTGATTGAGGGATGGGCAAGTGATATCCGTAAAGGTTTTTTCACATTCCAAATTAAAAGTAATGACAGCTAAGCTCAAATGAAGATTTGAAAAAAGACGATTTCACCGTTTAAACATACTTTTTTCCGAGAATATAGATGAAGAAGCTTATGAACTGGTACGCTTCTTGATGTTCCTATTCGATCCTAGCAAGTCTTCTTTTTCCGAGGTATAGAAATACAATCCCTAATATCCAACTCAACGGAATTGTAAAATAACATAGTGTCTGCAATAAGGGTAGATTAAAAACGATTAGAGGAATTAAGAACAATCCGTTAGGCACTACAAACATGGTTATCATAATGTTTGTTATATAGTTGCTTGACTTGTCTGAGAAGGCTGGATTAAGTAGGGAAAGACCAAGGATAAAGGCAACGATTGCTGATACGAATAATATCGCCAACGAAGTGATTGCCAACAGAATAAAAATTGTTTGTTGGCTCAGTATCGATGATACAACAGTAATTGCTATAGTAAATGGCAATACTACTATCAAGCCATGTAGAAGTCTTACCTTAACAAACCTCCCTACCCCATGAGGCGTTTTTTTAAAAATGAAAAGCGCTTCTTTTCCTCGTAATGTCGCTTCACCAACAACGAAAACGACCAAGAATGGAAGTATAAACAAAGGCATTAGCAAGGCAGCTTCAGGGTCAGACCCGACTAGGAATATGTTTATCAAGAAGAGTAGACCGACTACATAGAAGATTTTCGAAAGGTTTTCAAGTCTTCGTCCATAGTCTTTGAAGATAGATGCTAGAAGTGTACCAAATGATTTGCGGCCTCCTATGTACTTAATAGTCTTATAGAATATGCCTTCAGGCTTAGCAACTGAGGCTGCAAAGCTAAAGGTTTCCAAGCTATAAGCGCGATCTGAGGCCTTTGCACCTATCCACAATGATACTATGAAGAATGCGATGAGTCCTCCAAACATGGTCAGCGTTTCAAACCCGAAGGCGCTGATGTTGCCAGGGTTGTTTACAAAGTTAAAGATAATCTCAGCTCCCCAAGAACTGGGCAAGAAACCAAGAACAGCTCTAATCATGCTGTTTGTTCCAGGATCAGCAAGAGCTTGTATAAGTCCACCCCCTGAAATTGCGTACATCATTGCGATTAGCGGTAAAGCAATTACTAATGCAAGAGCTCTACCAATATCCTTGCCACGAGCAGTTTTTCCAAGCCTTGTTCTCAGAATAGCGGCTATCACAGTACCGATCCAGAGAGCAGAAAACAATGTAACAGCGATAACTATGATGACGATTGCCATCTGAACAAAGTCTAAGCCTACGAGGTTTAGAAGAGCTGTGAAAAAGCCAGCAATAGCAGTGACTACGATTGCATAGAAGGGCAAAACTCCAAGAAACTCACCCAGCAAAACATCGCTCGGTTTTATGGGAGCTGCGAGAAAGATCTCCAACTGGCTAGTCTGTACTTCTTTCAAGGTATAGGTGATTGGAAGTATTATGAAGTAGAAGAAGATCATGAACATTATGACTGGCACCATGGCCATGGCAACCTGGGATAAGATGAAGGCAAGGAAGTCATCTATGAAAAGACTGACGATACTGGGCGCAATGAGTGCAACATAAACCGCAAGTATTCCAATTGACAGATAAGGAAATAATGGTCTTATCTTGCGGATTCTACTCAATCGAATTCGATATTCGTTCTTTGCAACCACGAGCCATTTAGGGGTTGGCACCCTTCTGCTCCCTCCATGCTAACAACTCTTTTTCTTCAACTCCTCCCGTTATGGCGATGAATGCCTCTTCTAAAGTCTTCGTTTTCGTCTGAGCAATGATTTCTTCCACTGTACCTATTGCGATGAGTTTGCCTTTGTTTATTATACCTATACGGTCACATAATTCCTCAACAATTGGAAGAATATGGCTGCAGATGAAAATAGTTTTTCTCGCAGTGTCGGCTAATTTCTTTATAAGATCCTTTACCATGAGAGCAGCACGCGGATCTAGCATTGAGGTGGGTTCATCAAAGAAAAGAATGGGCGGGTCGTGAATCAGAGCTGATGCAATCAAAATCTTTTGTTTCATCCCTCTGCTGTAGCCTTCAAGCAGATAGTCACGTCTCTCGTGAAGGCCAAACAGCTTCAGTAAATCTTCTATTCTTTCGTTTAGAACATCGCTTGGGATATCATAGAGGGCTCCCATAAACTCTAAAAACTCATGGGCACTGAGCTTCTCGTACAATCCAGGCGACTCAGCAAGCAGGCCTGTGACCTTTTTTACTCCTGTTTCATTCTTAATGATGTCAAAGCCATTCACTGTGGCTGTACCGCTAGTGGGTTTTACTATGCAGTTTAATAAGCGGACGGTGGTTGTCTTCCCTGCTCCATTTGGGCCAAGGAGACCAAAGGTTTCTCCCTCAAAAATATCTAAGTTAAGCTCATCTACTGCTCTAATCTCGCCTCCTTTGCCATAATACTTGGATAACTGGTCTGTATGGATTATAACTTTCATAATTGTTCCTCGAAATTATTGCTTGATAATTATATGCTATATTTTGAGGAGCTTTTAGTTTTTGTGTTGTCTAAAAATCGCTTCTGCGACTTGAGTTTTTCCTAGAATTTCGGAACTTGTTTTAAATAGGGAATAGCTGTGCAGGTTACCTCTAATTCAGCGGTTACTGGAAACCTTTACTTCTACCCAACTTGAGAGTAGTATCATCTTAGCGCTGGAAGTATGTTAAAGATACACTAAGATTGAAAGAGGAAAACAAATTAATAGAAGCTGGATTTGATTATGTGCGCTGTAGTGGAAGAGACGAGGTAGCAATCTACAGAAAACCTGTGTAGTATAGTCTAGAGCTCCGGTAGTATAGTCCGGTCAAGTATAACGGCCTCTCGAGCCGTGGACCCGGGTTCGAATCCCGGCCGGAGCACTATGCTTATCTTTTGCTAAACTTACAAGAATGCTAGCTGCCAACTCATATGAAAGCTAGTCCTTTGGAATGTCACTTCTAAATCTCAAAAAAAGAAAATGGTAGATGATTAGAGGCCTAGCATGCCTAGTAGGTTGTACTGGACAATCAGTGCAGCGAATAGTGAAGCAACTAGAGACATTACTGTAATCATCGTATTCAGTGAAGGTCCTGCTGTGTCTTTGAATGGATCGCCAACTGTGTCACCTACCACAGCAGCTTTGTGTGCATCTGAACCTTTTCCGCCATGAACCCCTGTTTCAATATATTTCTTTGCATTATCCCATAATCCACCTGAATTTGACATCAACAGTGCTAACAGCAAACCTGAGAATATTGCTCCTGCCAAATATCCTCCCATTGCTTGGGCTCCGCCAATGAAACCTACAACCAAAGTTACACCTATAGTAACAGTGCTCGCAGGTAACAATTCGCGCAATGCTCCTGTGGTGGCAATATCAACGCATCGAGCGTAATCAGGTTTCACTCCTTTCTTTCCTTCTTTCAAACCTGGGATTTCCTTAAATTGTCGACGGACTTCTTTGATCATTCTTTCAGCATTTCGTCCAACGCCAAGCATAACCATTGCTGAGAATAATGCTGGCATAGCTATGCCTACAAAAGCGCCCAGAATCACTTTCGGATTTAAAAGGTTGAAATCTAAAAGTGTTGCAATTTCTACTTGGGTTCTTCCTGCTTCTACTAAAGCTGCTGCCGCTTCACTTTGGAATGTGGCAAGCAAAGCGATGACGGTTAAGCCAGCTGCTCCTATTGCAAAGCCTTTTGTTATGGCTTTGGCAGTATTTCCGGCTGCGTCTAGTTCGTCAGTTATCCGTATTACTTCATCACCCAATCCTGCCTGTTCAGCGATTCCTCTTGAGTTGTCAACTATTGGACCATACGCGTCGTTTGAGATTATTAGTCCTACTATTGAAAGCATACCGATTGCGGCCATTCCTATTCCAAAAACAGAGTAGCCAGCGCCCAAAGGTTCACACAGAAAATAGGCGATTACCGCTGCTATCCCTATTCCAAGTAGTGGTGGAAAGACGCTTTGAAGTCCGTAAGAGAAGCCAGTGATAATATTTGTTGCAGTTCCAGTTTTTGAAGCTTCAGCAGTATTAAGGACGGGTTTTTTGCTTTCTGAAGTGAAGTAGTCAGAGGTTGTGCCGATTACTATTCCTGCAGCTAAACCTACAATCGAAGCTCCCCACAATCGCAAATCATATCCAATATAGTAGGATACAACCAGTGTTAGTATGCCAAAAATTATGCAGGTTACATAGGTTCCCATGTTTAGCGATTTTCCAGGGTTGCCTTTTGCTCCAATTCTCAGGGTCGCGGCACCTATGATTGAAGCAAATATGCCTAATCCTGCAAAAACCAGTGCTATTTCGATAAGTCCTAATGCAGTGCCAAGTATCATTACAGCTACAATGCTGGCGATGTACGAGTCAGCTAGGTCTGCACCCATACCTGCTACGTCACCTACATTATCACCCACGTTATCTGCTATTACCGCTGGGTTTCTGGGGTCGTCTTCAGGGATGCCAAGTTCAACTTTTCCGACGAGGTCTGCACTTATATCCGCAGTCTTTGTGTAAATACCTCCACCTGCCTTAGCAAAAAGGGCTAATGCAGATGCGCCGAAGCTGAAGCCCAGAACTGCTCCTGCGTCTCGAGTTATGAAGTAAACGATGCTTATACCTAGCAGAGAAAAACCGACCACTGCTAGTCCCATCACTGCTCCGCCACGGAATCCTACTGGAAACGCTTTGTTTAAACCGCTACGTGCTGCGTAGGCTGCTTTGGCATTTGCTTTTGTAGCTATATCCATTCCCACATAGCCTGCTAAAGCTGAGAGAAGGGCGCCAAAGAAGTATGAAAGCGATAAGCTTAGGTTTTTAATAGGCTCGGCGCTTGTCCATACAGGTGAGGGTAGAAAGATACCTACAAGGGTTCCCACAACTACCACAAAGATTGCTAGAATTGTGTATTCCCTTTTCAGGAAAGCCTTCGAGCCTTCTTTTATTGCATCGGAGATTTCCTTCATTCGTTCGGTTCCAGAGTCTTGATTGTCAACGTAACGGTAAAAGTATAATCCAGCTAGAATTGAAATTAGTGCAGCTATTGGTGCTATTAACCAAGGCTCAAATATGTCGAGCAATTTTGCATTCTCCTTTCATTATCTTGTTTTGTTTTTGAATTGAAGTGGGAAATTGTACAAACTTGTTTATTAGGCTTTGTTTTCTAAAATCTAAAGGGAAAACATTATAACCCTTATTTCTAAGATTAGTGAGCTAACGCGTCATCTAACCGAGGGCGCAAGTATCCCGAGGCGAAAATTTAACTTAATGGTGAAACTAGGCGGTTGCTATGGCTGAAGCTTGGCACAGCAAGAAAATCGAAGAAGTCTTGAGCGATTTAAAGGTTGACCAAAAAGGATTAGACAGTCAAGAAGCACATCGCAGACTGGAAGAGTTTGGTTATAACGAGCTCAAAGAAAAGAAGAAAGTAACTCCACTTCAGATTTTCATCAGGCAATTTAAAGATGTCTTTGTAATCATGCTTTTGATAGCCACTGCCATTTCCTTTCTAATTGGGGAAACAATTGACGCAGTAATAATCGCCGTTATTGTAATTCTCAATTCAGTTTTAGGCTTCGTCATGGAATATCGGTCAGAAAAGGCTATGGAAGCTATGAGAAAACTCACCGCGCCCAAAGCCCATGTAGTGCGAGAAGGATCAGAGCAAGTAGTTGATGCCAGAGAAATAGTGCCCGGAGACATAGTGATTCTGGAAGCAGGTGACAGAGTTCCAGCCGACGCTAGACTAATCGAAACAGTGGATTTAAAGGCTGATGAAGCAGTCTTGACAGGCGAGTCTACCGATATTACCAAAAACTTGGATTTAGTCAATGAAAACACCCCAATCGCGGATAGAAAGAACTCAGTTTTTATGGCTACCCACATGACCTACGGTAGAGGAAAAGCCGTAGTTACATCCACTGGAATGAAAACAGAATTTGGAAAAATCGCAGAAATGGTTCAAACCATGCAAGAGGAAGAAAGCCCTCTCAAGCAAAAACTCGCGAGATTCGCCAAGAAATTAGGCATCGTAATTGTCGCTATAAGCGTCGTAATATTTGCTCTCGAACTATACGAAATTCTTGTTTTAGGGGTTATGATCAGTCCTGGCGACATATTTGTCAATATCTTAGATGCATTTGAAGTATCTATTGCTCTCGCGGTTTCTGCGGTTCCAGAAGGGCTGCCAGCAGTAGTCACGGTTTCCCTTGCTCTAGGTGCAAGAGAACTTGCTCGACGTAACGCGATCTTGAGAAAACTTACTTCTGCTGAAACCTTGGGAGCAACAACTATCATCTGTTCGGATAAAACTGGAACCTTAACGAAGGGAGAGATGACTGTCCGCAAGCTCTACACACAGGAAAAACTCTACGAAGTTACTGGAGCGGGTTATGAACCAAAAGGCGACTTCTTAGAAAATGGGGTTCCCGTTAACCCGCAAGACATTGCTGACCTCAAATTGCTACTGAAAGCCAATGTTTTATGTACTAATGCACATTATGATGGAAAAAGAGTAATTGGCGACACCACAGAAGGAGCCCTCATTGTTGCTGGAATTAAGACAGGTCTTACAAAGAAAAAACTGGAAGAGTCCTATCCTCGGATTCATGAGATACCATTTACATCCGAAAGAAAGCTTATGACAACAGTTCATAAGAACCCAGAGAAAAACGTGGTCGCCTTTGTAAAAGGCGCTCCTGAAATCGTTTTAGACCACAGTACTCATATTTTGAGAGGCGGTCAAATTAAGAAATTATCCTCCAAAGAAAAACAAGAGGTTCTTAAAGCTAACGAAGAAATGGCTAGTGGTGCCTTACGTGTGCTTGGAACTGCTTTTAAAGAATTGCCCAAGAAACCCATCGACAAGTTTGAGGAAGAAGTATATGAGACAAACTTGGTTTTCATAGGTCTTTCTGGTATGATTGATCCACCGAGAGTTGAAGCGAAAGAGGCAAACGCGAAATGTAGACAAGCAGGTATAAAGACTGTAATGATTACAGGAGATCATAAACTCACTGCTGTTGCCATAGCGAAAGAGTTGGAAATGCTGCATAGTGACAAAGTACTCACAGGCAACGAGCTAGATAATCTTGATGAGGACGAATTCGAGAAGGTTGTAGAGGAAGTTTCTGTCTACGCGAGGGTGTCACCTGAGCATAAATTGCGAATTGTAAAGGCGCTTAAGGAAAAAGGTGAGATCGTTGCTATGACAGGTGATGGCGTAAATGATGCACCTGCATTGAAACAAGCTGACATTGGGGTCGCGATGGGAATCACTGGTACAGACGTGACTAGAGAAGCGGCTGATGTTGTGCTAGCAGATGATAACTTTGCGACAATTGTCAAAGCAGTTGAAGGTGGTCGAAGCATCTATGACAATATTCGCAAATTCTCATTTTTCTTATTGCGTTCAAATTTTGACGAGTTAGGAATTATCGCTCTTTTCGCCTTAATGGGGTTGGAGCTTCCGCTTCTTCCAAGCATGATACTTTGGCTAAACTTGATGACCGATGGATTACCAGCTTTGGCGTTGACTCTGGATCCTCCTGAAGAAGACGTAATGAAACGTCCTCCTCGCAATCCAAATGAAGGTGTGCTATATGGTAGATTTGCGTCAATACTTGCTACTTTCATATTGCAGTTTGCCTTGACTGGAGGCATATTCTATTGGCAATATTATATCTTGGGTCAACCCTTGGTGTATGCAAGGACAATGGCTTTTATGCGTGCAACCTTGCAGGAACTTCTGGTTGTATGGAACTGCCGATCTGAAAAACGTAACGCTTTCAGAGTTGGATTCTTCTCAAACAAATATCTCTTAGGGTCTGTTTTGATTTCCGCGGCGATAACAGTGGCAATACCTTTCATACCTTTGATTGGACCTGGAATGGGTACTGTGCCAGTTTATGATCCTCTGGACTGGGGAATAATAATTGTAGCATCGCTTTCAGGTTTGTTTATATTGCCAGAAGTTTTTTATGGTAGAAAGATCTGGAAATGGAAATAACTGACAAAACTCAATATGTTAAGGATCATCAGAGGAGCAATTCTGATATGGGTGTAGAAAATGAGTGAAAAACTGGCTACTCCTGCGCCTCTTGGACTGCTTGGTTTCGGATTTACAACTGTTCTACTCAACCTGCACAACACTGGACTATTTCCGCTTGATACTATGATATTGGCGATGGGCTTGGCCTACGGTGGACTAGCACAAGTTATCGTTGGTATAATGGAATTTAGGAAAGGAAATACCTTTGGTACAGTAGCCTTTACTTCGTATGGGCTTTTCTGGTGGTCTCTTGTTCTCCTTCTCATTTTGCCCAATAATACAATATTTTCTGGGCTAAGCGCTCCGACAGAAACAGCTATGGCTGCGTATTTCTTCATGTGGGGGCTGTTTACCTTCACAATGTTCTTTGGAACTCTCAAGACAAACCGAGCTCTGCAATTCGTATTCGCGAGCTTGGCAATTCTATTTTTCATGTTGACGGTAAGAGAGCTAACTGGCAACCCAATACTATTCGGGCAATTCACTTTCAACAACCTAACAGGCATTGAAGGTGTCATTTGCGGACTTGGCGCAATTTACCTAGCATTCGCGGAAGTACTAAATGAAGTACATAAGAAAACAGTGTTACCCATTTGCCCCACAAACTGAAACTTTGCTCCCCTTTCTATAATCAGATATCAGCCAATACTAGCAAAGTACAAGTTACCCTCAAAGAAAATTCTCCTAAAGCTGTAGTTGCTTCCGACATGATGAAGGAAAAAGCTTAGTTGAGACAAAAAACCAACGAACACCTTAAGACTGAGCCACAATGTGAAATTGTCAACTATGGTTCCTCTTTTATGCTTAGCCTGCCTCATTTCTTCGTCAATTATTGGATGAATAACTGAAAAGCTTTATATTCTCTAGACGGGTCTCCTCCCCCAAATTCACTGGAATGAAAAAAATGTCAGAGATCAATTTACCATTTAACGATAAATTCTATCCAAATAATGCCCCACCGTCCTCAGGAGAAAAACGAAGACAAGAATGGGAAGCATCAATAAACAACCCGCAAGAGTTTTGGAATGAAAAGGCAAAAGCCATCGACTGGTTCAAACCATATAGCACAGTACTAGATAACTCAAATCCACCCTTCTTCAAATGGTTTCCTGATGGAGTTCTCAATATCTCATATAATGCGCTAGACAGACATGTAAAAAACCACAGAAAAAACAAGCTCGCTTATATCTGGGAAGGAGAAATGGGAGAAATCAAGACTTTTACTTATTATCAGCTTTACCGAGAAGTCAACAAGCTCGCCAAAGTCTTAAAGACTTCTGGTCTCAAGAAGGGAGACCGCGTTGCTGTTTACTTACCAGTGATTCCTGAGCTTCCGATCACACTTCTCGCAACAGCGCGGATAGGTGGAATTCATACTGTTGTCTTTTCAGGCTTCAGCTCCGAAGCTCTTGCAGACAGAATTAACGACTGCGAAGCAAAAATCCTTGTCACAGCTGATGGGTCATATAGACGAGGAAAAATAATCAAAATTAAGGACAATGCAGACCGTGCTCTGCAAGCTACACCATCAGTGAAAAAGGTAATAGTAGTGAGAAGAACAGGACAAGAAATACAAATGAAAGAAGGTCGAGACGTATGGTACAATGAAGCTCTCAATCAAGCGGGAGCAGACGCGTACGTTGCTCCAGAACCAATGCAGTCAATAGACCCGCTGTTCATACTATACACTTCTGGCACAACAGGAAAACCAAAAGGAGTTCAACATGCAATTGGCGGCTATAGCGTTTGGGCGTACTGGACACTCAAATGGGCTTTCAATCCTGGCGAAGAAGACATCTGGTGGTGCACTGCAGACATAGGTTGGATCACCGGGCATACCTATAACGTTTATGCGCCTCTGTCACTTGGTATAACCTCCCTCCTTTTTGAAGGAACTCCTGACTACCCAGCGAAAGACCGCTGGTGGGATATTATTGAAAGGCATGGCGTAACAATACTCTACTCCACTCCAACTGCAGTCAGAATGTTCATGAAGTTTGGCGAAGAATGGATAAACAAACACGATCTTAGCACTCTCAGGTTGTTGGGAACAGTTGGTGAACCGATAAACCCTGAAGCATGGAAATGGTTCTACCGCGTGGTCGGAAAAGAAAAACTCGCAATAATTGATACTTGGTGGCAAACCGAAACCGGAGGCTTTATGATTGCGCCTCTATCAGGATTGGAACTTGTTCCACTCAAACCTGGCTCAGCAACATACCCAATTCCAAGTGTTAAAGCCGAAGTCTATAACGACCAAGGACAACTTGCTCCACAAGGAGAAAAAGGCTTCCTTGTAATCAAATCACAATGGCCCGGAATGCTGCAGACTCTCTGGAAAGACCCTGAAAGATACAAACAAACATACTTTGGACGATGGCCTAACGTCTACTACACCGGAGATTACGCCATCAAAGACCCAGATGGCTACCTATGGCTACTCGGTAGAGCAGACGAAGTTCTAAAAGTAGCAGGACACCGAATAGGCACTGTAGAGCTCGAAAGCGCTTTGGTTTCTCACCCTGCAGTATCAGAAGCAGCAGTTATGGGTAAAGAAGACCCTGTAAAAGGCGAAGTGCCCGTAGCATTCATAGTGCTTCGTAGCGGAGTTTCCCCCTCAGAAGAATTACGCGTCGAACTCATTAAACATGTTAGAACTACAATAGGTCCAATAGCCACACTTGCCGCTATTGCTATGGTAAACAAACTACCAAAAACACGCAGCGGCAAAATCATGCGTAGAATACTCAAAGCCATAATCATCGGCGCGCCGATAGGAGACACTTCAACTATTGAAGACGCAGCCTCCGTTGAAGACATAAAAGCCACATATGAAGAATTGCGAAAACAACTTTCGAAATAGCCACTTCCTATTATCTTTTTTCATATCTTGGGAAAATACATCGATAATGCTTTTCATATACAACTTTTCAGATTTTTTTCAGCGAAGCCCGCTTATGACAAAGCTAAAAAGGGGGAAAAAGCTTAGATTAGCACTTAAAAACCTTAGGTTTTGGGGGAAAGTGCAAGTGTTTGATGTAAAAAAATTCATTGAGAATTCTCTGATAGAAATCCAAAAAATTGTAGGTGACCAAAAAGTAATTTCAGCATGCTCTGGAGGTGTTGATAGTACCACTACAACTGCTTTGGTCCACAAGGCTGTTGATGACAAGTTAGTGGCTGTTTTCATAGATGATGGTCTTCGAAGAGAAGGAGAACCTGAGTTTGTTGTTAAAACACTAAAGAGTATGAATATCCGAACCAAGTATATTGACGCAAAAGATGAATTCTTTGCAACTTTCAAAGGGAAAACTGATGCTGAAGAGAAAAGGAAGGCTTTCAGAGACAAATTCTATAAAACTTTAGGAAAAGCTGCTGAGGAAGAGCAAATAGGATTCATAGCCCAAGGAACAATAAAAGCCGATGTTATAGAAACGGTAAAGGGAATAAAGTCCCAGCACAACGTTTTAGAGCAAATAGGAATAAATCCTGAGATCTACGGCTACAGAATACTGGAGCCATTAAAGGAACTTTTCAAGCCTGACGTACGCAAAGTAGCTCGCGAGTTGGGTTTGTCAGAGGAAATCTCTGAGAGAATGCCCTTTCCAGGTCCTGCCTTATCACTACGAGTTCTTGGTGAAGTTACCCCTGATAGAGTCGCAATAGTTAGGAAAGCAACAGAAATCGTGGAAGAAGAAACTAAAAACCTAAACACTTTTCAGAACTTTGCCGTTCTTCACAATGACAAGGCCACCGGAATTAAAAATGGCGAAAGGGTCTACGGAAATATCATGACTGTCCGAATTGTAGATTCAACGGATGCAGTAACTGCAAAAGCCAGACAAGTCTCATATAACGTGCTAAGACACATTTCTGAAAGGATAACAGAAGAAATTCCTAGCGTTGTCAGATGCCTTTACGATTTAACGGATAAACCGCCTTCAACCATAGAATTCGAATAAGAACGATCCAAAATGATTGCTTATAATCCAAACCTTCTTTTATGCTTAACATCCTGATTGAATTCCTTTGCCAGCTGCTCCAAAAGCTCCCGTTGCTTGCTTGTCAACTTTTCTGGTACTGTAATTCCAACCCGCACTAGTAGGTCACCTTTGCCATAACCCCTAAAGCGGGGCATACCTTTTCCTCTCAGCCTTATGGTTTCGCCTGCCTGTGTTCCAGGTTTAATTTTCACCGTTGCTGTCTCATCTAGAGTGGGCACAGTAACTTCTGCGCCGAGGGTTGCTTGCGGATAACCGATCATAAGCACGTACCATAGGTCATCTCCTTCGCGCATGAAGAATTTGTGGCGAGCGATGTGAACGATAACGTAAAGATCTCCGGGTTGGCCTCCATTAGGAGCCATTTCCCCTTCGCCTCTTAGCCTCAGCTGGTACCCCTCATCTATGCCTTGAGGTATCTTCACTTTTATTCTTCTGCGCTTTTTCATTAAACCTGTGCCATGGCATTTTTTGCATGGTACCTCTATCACTTTGCCCCTTCCTCTACATTCAGAGCAAGGTGTTACTTGCACGTAAGTTAGGAAACTGTTTCTTCTCATATTCCTTATTTTGCCCGTGCCGTTGCATTTTGAACAAGTCTTAGGTGAAGTACCGGGACTGGCACCTGAACCCTTGCAGACTTCACATTTTTCAGTTCTAGGTACTAGAATTGATTTTTCGGTTCCTTTTGCCGCTTCTTCCAATGTTATTACAATTTCGTAACCAATATCTTGACCTCTATTGGTTCTTTCCCTAAAGTCGCCTCTGCCGAAGCCTCCGCCGAAGAAAGTGCGGAAAAGGTCTCCGAACCCAAAGCCAATGTCTCTGAATATTGTTTCAAAATCAGCGCCGCGGAAAATATCTTCTGCAGTATATCGTTGATCAAATCCTGCGTGACCTAACGTATCGTACTGTCTTCTTTTTTGGTTGTCTGATAAAACAGCGTATGCTTCAGAGATTTCCTTGAATTTTTCTTCTGCATCAGCAGCCTTGTTCCTGTCAGGATGGTACTGCATTGCTAGTTTTCTATAGGCGTCTTTGATTTCTTCTTTGGAAGCGTTCTTGTTAACGCCGAGAACTTCGTAGTAATCTCTTTTTTCAGCCATTGACTTTACCGCTAACTTCGAAATGCAACTTCCTAATCAAAACTCTTTCGGCTGTTACTTCACTTCGTAATCTTCTGAATCCACAACTTTCTTGTTTTCACTACCTTTCGAAGCTGCAGATTCTTGTTTTGCTTGTCCCCCCGGACCTGCTTGCGCAGCTTGCGCCTGTTTTGCTTGTTCAGCAGCTGCCTGTTGGTAAATTACCGTTCCAACATCCTGTAGAACTTTCTGGAGTTCTTCTGTCTTTGTTTTTATTTGTGTCATATCGTTGCTGGCTAAAGCATCTTTCAGAGCATTAACAGCAGAGTCTATCTTGTCAGTTTGCTCCTCAGTTAGCTTGTCTGTCAAGTCCTTTTTGGTTCTTTCTGCAGTGTAGATCAATCCATCAGCGCTGTTTCTAAGTTCAACTTCTTCTCGTTTCTTTTTGTCCTGTTCTGCGAACTGCTCAGCCTCTTTGACCATGCGATCCTTCTCTTCTTGTGATAATTTGGTGGATGCCGTAATCGTTATTTTAGCTTGTTTTCCCGTACCCAAATCCTTTGCAGTTACGTTCAGTATGCCGTTGGCATCTATGTCGAAGGTAACCTCGATTTGTGGTACACCTCTTGGAGCTGGTGGCAATTCAACGAGGTTGAATGTGCCTAGGGATACATTGTCTGCTGCCATTGCTCTTTCGCCTTGAAGCACGTGAATTGTAACAGCTGTTTGAAAGTCTGCTGCTGTCGTGAATACCTGAGTTTTCTTTGTGGGAATTGTTGTATTTTTTTCGATTATTTTGGTGAATACTGCACCTAGCGTCTCTACGCCAAGTGATAAGGGTGTAACATCTAGAAGGAGCAAGTCTGTAACTTCGCCTGTTATGACTGCGCCTTGTATAGCTGCTCCTATAGCTACACACTCCATGGGGTCAACACCGCGCTCCACGGTTTTGCCCAATATTTTTTCGACGAAACGCTGTACAAGTGGCATTCGTGTCATGCCGCCAATTAGGATTATCTTGTCCACGTCGTTGGGAGTCAACTTGGCGTCTTCAAGCGATTTGAGTATTGTTTTCTCAGTTTTTTGCACTATGGATTGAGCTAGACTTTCAAGTTTGGTTCTTGTAACTGTAATATGCAAGTGTTTAGGTCCAGAGTCATCAGATGCTATGAATGGCAAGTCAACGTCTGTACTCATCAGCGTTGAAAGTTCTATCTTAGCTTTTTCCGCTGCTTCCTTTAACCTCGCGCTGGCCATCTTATCGGTTGTGAGATCTATGTTTGTTTGCCTTTTGAACTCGTCAATCATGTAATCCATTAATGCTTTGTCCACATCAGTTCCTCCTATCTTGGTGTCGCCGCTAGTAGAGAGCACCTGGAACACTCCTTTCCCAAAGTCCATTAGGGTAACGTCATGAGTGCCACCTCCAAAGCTGAAAACTAGAATTTTCATTTCCTTCTCTAACTTGTCTACGCCGTAGGCGAGACAGGCGGCAGTGGGCTCGTTGACTATACGCGTAACTTCTAAACCTGCGATTTCACCCGCGTCTTTTGTAGCCTGTCGCTGATTGTCGTCAAAATGTGCTGGAACTGTTATGACCGCTTTCCTTATTGTGCTCCCTAAGTATGTTTCAGTATCTTTTTTGATTTTTTGTAAAACAAACGCGGAAATTTGTTGTGGAGTATATTCTTTTCCAAAGACTTTTGCTTTGTAGGTTGTTCCCATTTTCCTTTTTATTTCAAAAATTGTCCCTTCGGGGTTAGCGGTTGCTTGACGCTTTGCTGGTTCCCCTGTTAGAAGTTGGCCATCTTTTGTGAAGGCGACTACTGAGGGGAACATTTTTCCCGCCATAGTGGGTCCTTCAGCACTTGGGATAACAGTTGCTCGTCCACCTTCGTAGATGGCAGCTGCCGAGTTTGTGGTTCCCAAGTCTATTCCTAAAACTTTTTCACTTGTTTTTGATTTACTCATTTTTTTCTTTCTCCTTCTTTATTTTTGATGATTTGACTGCAACTTTGACGATGCTGGGTCTAACAACTTTGTCTTTCATGTAATAGCCTCTTCTCACCTCTTCAGTTACAACAGAGGCTTCAACATCGTCCCGTTCAGCAACGGCAACAGCATTATGGCATGATGGGTTAAAAATGTTGCCTGTTTCACATTTTATGGGAGTAACTCCCTCTTGTTCAAGAGCTTTAACTAGTTTCTTAAGAGTCATCTGAACGCCTTCAATCAATGTTTGCGTAGAACCTGCTGACTGCGCATTCTTAACTGCCATTTCTAGCTCATCTTTAACATCTAACAGCTGCATGACCAAGCGTTCGGTGCAGTAGTTTTTGGTTTCTTCTATTTGACGGTTATAGCGTTTTTTTAAATTCTCGAAGTCCGCCTGCAAATATTTCAATCGTTTTAGGTAATCCTCTGAACGTTTCTTCTCGGCTTCTAGCAGCTGTTCGAGATTTCTAGCATTTTCTTCTTTTTTCTTACCCATCTAGATTTTTTCCTCTTAGGATTACAAAAATTTAGCGTGTGCAAACAGAAATATATTTTTTCTCCTAAAATTCAAGCTTTTGATGTTTGAATTGCTTGATAATTGACTCAGCGCCTATTTATTAGGCAAGAGTATTATCAGAAAATTACTATTTGCGAGCTTTCATGAAGTAGAATAGTATGCTTGCAATGAGAATTGCCAGAATTCCCCCAATTACTACTGCCCAGAACCACGCTTGACTCCACATAGCAGTGTCGTATTGTTGCATAGCAACATTGCCAATGCTAAGTTCGTCGATTATTGTGTTTGAGTCATGTCCGATGTATAGTGCAGCACTTCGGTTTATAGTGCCTGTTGGGTTTTGTTGTCCTTCAGTGATCATTACCGCTTTTTCCTCGCCGTTAATGTACAAGTGCATGCCTGTATTGAGGCTGCGCGTGAAAACAACATGTGTCCACTCTCTCAAAGGTATAACAGCTTCATTAGTTACTATTTCGTTGAAACCTTCTGTGTCAGTAACCACATAGCCACGTAATGCGCCTACAACTGGAGAAGAGCTGTTTTCCGGTTTCATTCCATTAACAGCTAAGCCGACTATTCTATTTGGATAATCTATGGCTTCACGTAGAGACTGAATCAAAATGTTGCTGTATGTGACATTCTTGAATTCCTTAAAGAAAACCCATGCGTCGATAGTGATTTCCTCTCGAATTTCTAGGCTTGGCGAAGGAGGCACGTACGCGTAAGCCCAACCGTCAAAGCTCAAGGCATTACCGAATTTACCCGCGACTAAACCTGGGGTGAAGTTTATTCCCTCCCAAGCTGAACCTAGAATCGCGGTGTTAAGCCCCATCTCGTCAGGGGTGACGAGGTTAGGTTCCGCCTTGTCGAAATGCCACAAAGACACTACCTGCTCTTCGGCTAGTGGCGGCAGCTCCGCCATGGGCGGTTTGCTTGCCCTGTTGATGGCATAGGGTTCGATGAGAGGGTGATTATCTTTGTTGTTTGCGCAGATAACGTAAGGAGTGTCTCCTGTTCCTGAATTATCCACTTTCCTAGAGTCGGGATATTCTATAGCGTAGTTACTCCAGTAGTTTCCTTGTTCACCGTCGTCCCAGTAATTAATGTTGTAAACTGAACTGACGTAGACGTTTTGGTTGAGGTTGACGAAATTGTTTTTAAAGAATTTGTTACCGTTCGGAGCAGCAAAATAGGGTGGGAAATATACGCCCCACTCACTATCAGACATTGAGTTGGCGGCTATTGTATTGTTGGAACCAACGAAGTACATGTCACTTTCACTGTGGTCAGAGATTTCATTGGCGAAGACCACCGAGAAGGATGAGCCTAATCCAATACCCCTAGTGTTGTTTTTAATCATGTTTCCAGAAATTACGTTTGAGTAGCCCTCAATGGCTATGCCTGATGCCTTGTTTCCAGCAATGAAGTTTTCGGAAATCGTGTTCCATGATCCTCCATAAAACCGGATGCCTTCCTTGTGGTTTCCAGTGATGTTATTTTCTATTATATGCGTGTAAGATTGTATAGCACATAATACTCCCCAAAAATTATTCAATATATTGTTACCTTGTACAGTGCAGTTATCACCTTTGATGTTTATTCCGTTAGCGTATTGCTTTGCTGTAGAATAATCTAAACTTTTAATGGTGAAACCTTCTATCGTCACGTTATTGGCTGCAAGGGTGAATATGTTGCCAGAGTTAAGGGTGCCGTCCCCGATAACCAAAGTGTTTTCGCAATTTTCACCCCTTATTAATAATGACTTGTCGATCCATACATTTTCATAGTAAACTCCATTTTTCACAAACACCATATCGCCTGGAGAAGCTTTGGAAACAGCCTCTGCTATTGTGGAGTACTCGTCGGGAACAATTATGGTCTTTTGGCCCGCAAAAACAGATTGAACATCAAAATGCAATATTAAAACGCTAATAATGGTGAATAGCAAAAAAGAAGCTGCGAGACTTTTCCGAAGGTTAGTCATGTTAGCTAAATTCATTTGCCATACACATTATTTCATTTGCAAAATGGTTCTATTAACTCTCCCCAGAGAACAGCGTGTTCCTCCAGAAGAACATTAAGCAGGCAACAAAAAAAATTGACGTGTCCACTATTCTCTCTTTGATAGAATTGCGAGTACTAGAGCTGAAAGCACCATTAATAAGAGAATTATGCCCAAAATTGCCAGCGTCAGTCTGACTTCAGGAACTGAGTGGAAAACTGTTGTTTGAGGAACTACAAATAGGCCACCAAGATATGCAGCTAAGAATATGATCACAAAGGCGGCGCCTACACCTTCGGTAGCGAACAAGAACGCATTTAGCTGCTTTTCACTTAACCTCAACCTTAATCACTTCCCGAAGGTTTTGATACTAGTAAGCGATAGTTCGTATTTAAAACCTCACGTTTTATTTCTGCCAATTTATCGAACAGATGCTTGCGCTAGTTGAAAACCGCAAATATAATAAAGTTGAACAAAAAGAAATAGTTTTCATTAGTTGTGCTGGTAAAGCCTATGGTAGAATCAAAATTTTATTCATCACTGAAAATCGGATTGCTCACCGTCTCCTTAGCTTATTTCTTGTTTAGTTTGCATGCGTTGTTCACTCTTTCTTGGATTGGTGAGTGGAATTATATTGCTGGTGGTTCAGCGATGTTTTGGATTTTTATAACCGACGTTTCCGCGTCTTTCGGTCTTGTTTTCAGGTTCATCGCTAGCATAATCGCTTTCGCAGCAATCGTGTTTTATTTTTTCAGGAAGGGGCTTCCTGAAGCCACGGCGTTTAAGGTTTTAAGGTGGATTTTAGTTTTTGAAGCCTTGTATTGGGTGCCGCTTTTCTTGTCAGGGCTGATGGGCTTCATGCCTGTGGACCTAAGTGGTTTGGGTGGAAATGCGTTAGACTTGGGTTTGCTGATAACGACAGGCATACCTTGCTTGGTGTCGTCGACCGTTGTTCCAGTTGCCCTGTTCAAACTTGTCTCCAAGCTGAAGCCGAATAAACCCCCAAGGGATGCGATAAAGTGGGGGTTGATTGCGGGGACGCTTTACGTTTTCGTTTTCTGGCTTAACAATATGGGGATGTGGATAGCTACTTACTTTTCGAAAGGACCAGAATACTTCAGTGCTTACCCAGAGAACATGTTCAGTTTTGTCTTAACCGTGTATGGTTTGCCTGTTCTGGTAGCGTTTACAGCATACGTCACGGGAAAGAATATAGCCACGGGAACAAACGCCTTCGAAAAAATTAACCTAAAACCAATTGGCGCAATTATTACTGTTCTGGGTTTGTACTTCCTTTGGAATTACCTGACTTGGATCTTCTTCGGTGGCGATCATCTATGGAGTGATTGGTACGCTTGGTTTCTAGGACATAACTTAGACCTTTGGATGCTATCGCTTCCACTCGTTGGTTTACCTCTGCTCCTAAAACGTCCCGATTCCTGAAATCCAACTTGTACTCCCAATTATAATTAGAAGGCAACTGCTCTTTATGAACAGGGAGTTCTGTTTACTAGAATACACTTGAAATAGGACGGTCATCAAAAGCTGTTTTTTGCGGGGAATTGTTTTTATTTTGCTTTCAGAGTACCATTAGGCTAAGGAGATTATATAAATGGATTTTAAAGGTAGTGGGACAGAGAAGAATCTATTAGCTGCCTTTGCAGGCGAATCTCAAGCTAGAAATAGATATACTTTCTTTGCAAGTGTAGCTAAGAAACAAGGTTATGAGCAAATTTCTGGTATCTTCCAAGAGACTGCTGGTAATGAGAAGGAACACGCAGAACTTTTCTTCAAACTTCTCAAAGGAGGAATGGTGGAGCTAAGCGCCTCTTATCCCGCAGGAGTAATTGGATCCACAATGGAAAACTTGAAAGCTGCTGCTGAAGGCGAAAAAGCGGAGTGGGGAACAATTTATCCTAATTTTGCAGAAGTAGCAGATCAAGAAGGCTTCCCTGAAGTGGCAAAGACTTTCCGCAACGTTGCGAAAGTAGAAGCCTCCCATGAACGTAGATATCTAAAGCTGCTAGAAAACGTGAAACAAGGAAAAGTCTTCAAGAAAGACACGCCAATCAAATGGAAATGCAGAAACTGTGGTTACGTCTTCGAAGGCTCTGAAGTGCCCGATGAATGTCCCGTCTGTAACCACGCAAGAAGTTACTTCGAAGTTTGGTGCGAGAACTACTAACTTCGCTTCTCCTTTTTTTATTTTTTCAATTCTATGTGATTGTTTCATTCCAGAAAAACAGTTTATCGTAGCGATTTTTCAACGAGTCCCTAACTTCTGGCTCATCGTAAACAATGTCTAGTTGGGAACCATATTGGTCTAGTAACGCGTTCACATCATTCCATACTTTATGTGATAATTCATCAGCTTCCCAAAGCCCCCAGATTTTGTCTTCAGGATATCTAAAGCCGAAACCGTAATCCTTCGGAAGAACGTAAGCGACTTCGCCCTGAGTAATGCCTTGATCCTGAGGGTTTTTGTGAATGTAGCTCCAAAACTCCTTTAGTGCATCGAAATGTCCTTCAGTCAATATCCCATACGGTCCAATTTTTGGATAATCAAAGACCACAACGTATTTTGCCCCATTCGTGTATGCTAAAACCAAGTCGTCATACAGCTCTTCTGGAGATTCTATGTATTGGTTGTCTGTGTACTCCCAAGTGATTATTGTGCCCCAATGTCTGTTATGAGCTTCTGCTGCGCCTCTGCAAAGCCCTATATGTAGTGGTCTGCTGTGGTTCCATCCGAACTCTGTTAGAACAGCAGAATAATTTGCCTTATAATCAAACCAGTAAAGCCCATAATCTGCAGTGATCACTGTGTCTGTGTAGTTCATGTAATAATTTACGATTTGACTCAACCAGGTTATGTAGTTCGCTGCCGCACTGGCGTAATCTGTTGCATTCTTGACAAGTAAAGAATCGCCAAGATCCAGTTGGTTTCCTCCAGGTTCATCGTAACGGTATATGCCCAGAAGCATGTCGCCATACCTCTCCTTTGCTTCAATCATCCAAGGAAAGATCTTGTATTGGTAATTCTCGTTGTCACTTTCTGTGAAAAAAACAATCAAGTGCAATCCCGAATCCACAACATAATCACATGCTTCATTCAATACAGTCTGGTTGAAAGATATTTCAATAGCTCCTATGACGAAAAGGTTCGTGTAATCTTTAACCTTATCTACCAAGGCTTTTACATCATTCAAGATGCCGCTATAGGCAAATTCAACTCCTACAAAAACATCCGGAGTTGAGCAAGTGCTTTTTATCCACCAATTAGCTGCTGTAATAATTGGCAAGGAAAGAACTGCGATGAGCGTAGTAATTAGCAATATCCTTTTTAGATCCAACGTAATTCAACTGCTGCTAAGAACCATACTAAGACGTTCTTTTATTAATAAATTCTAGACCTCTAAAACAGTTGCTGCGTCTTGACTATAGTCTATTATTAGACTCATAGACTTCGTTGCTAGTGCTTTAGTTGTCATTATCACGAAAAAACAGTAATCTTTTAATAACTGGCAAGAAAGAAGATTTTCAATTGCAATTGAATATGCAATAAAAAATAAAGGAGAAGAAAATTTGCGACATTATAAAGAAAATAAAACTGCTACAGTCTTTTCTTTGCTGCTAATATCTGCTATCGCTATTTCCCTTATTGCAATACCAACTGCTCTTGCACAAGACGATGCTCCTGAAGTTCCATCCTATGCGTTTATCAATGCTATACCCAACCCGGTAGGCGTTGGTCAAGGCGTAACGCTTCACGTTGGAAGCCTTTGGCCTTGTGGAACTTCATCTTATGATGGCTGGGAAGGTCTTCAAGTGATCATACTAAAAGATGGACAAGCATATGAAACAATAGCTGACATCAAAACCGATTCAACAGGAGGAACAGGCATTTCTTGGACTCCTGATGAGGCTGGCACATACACGCTGACGACATACTTCCCAGAGCAGATAGCTCCAGATGTTGGCGGCTTCTTCCAAGCTAATCCTCCTTCCGGCGCAACAATGTTGGAGGATCATAGCGAAGATTTGGTTTTGGTGGTTCAAGATGAACCTGTTCCCACTTGGCCAGGCCAACCGCTTCCCACAGAATACTGGACGCGCCCCATTGATGCCCAGATCAGGGAATGGGCACCGATTGCAGGAAACTGGCTTGGAGATCAAGTATCAATGGATGCCTCTCCCCCAGCGCAAACGCTTTATAAAGACTATAATGTTGACGCGCCAGAAACAGCACACGTACTTTGGGCAAAACCCATAACGTTTGGCGGCATCTCTGGAGGACAAACAGGAGCTTACGGCTTTGATCAAGGCGACGCATATGAACCCAAATGGACCGGCGCTGTAATTATCGGCGGAGTGGTGTACTACAACCAATTCGAAACAACCGGCTCGGAAACAGGGCTTTACCGGCCAGTTGTAGCGGTAGATCTGCATACTGGCGAAGAACTTTGGAACAAACAACTGATAGACCCCGATGGAAACAATAGAATGCTAGATTTTGGTCAAGTGTTCTTTTTTGACGGATTCAACCAGCACGCTGTATTCGATTTCCTTTGGGCTCAAGCGGGAAGTAATTGGCATGCTTTCGATACCTTCAGTGGACGCTGGGTTTACACTATGGAAGGTGTGCCCGGTGGCACTAGAGTGTACGGGCCAAACGGAGAAATCCTCATATACACGCTTGATTTGAATGCAGGTTATATGCAACTATGGGACTCATCGAGAGTTGTTTCGCCACCAGTTGGGGGTGCGGTTGCCCAGGGCAGCTTCAATCCTCAAGGACAAATATATGACGCTGAAACCACTGCAAGAGGCCAAGTATGGAACGTAACGATACCTACCGGTTTGCCAGGAAGTGTCGACAAAGTTCGCGAAGGAATAATACTTGGATCAAACTTTGACAAGTACAGCCGCGTAGATAACGGTGAAATCGCTTATTGGGCAATAAGCACTGAAACTGGTAACGAAGGAGACCTGCTATATAGTAAGACTTTCTCAGTGCCATACATTGGACATTACGACGTTCAAGATGCCGATGTAGAGAGCGACGTCTTCGTTGTTGCTGGGGCAGAAAGCAGACAACACTGGGGCTTCCGCTTAAGTACAGGAAACTTACTGTGGGGTCCAACTGAATCACAGCACTATACAGATAACTGGGGCTACTCATCAAGCAACAGCTGGGACAACATTGCCTACGGTAAATACATATCAGGAAACTACGGAGGAACAGTGTATTGCAGAGACGCTACTACTGGCGAAACCTTATGGACCTATCTCATAGACGATCCATACGTCGAGAACCTGCAAAACAATTATTGGCGTTTCAGACCTGCATTCTTTGCCGACGGTAAAGTATACCTAGAGAACACTGAACACAACCCATATGACCCACAACATAGAGGCACTCCATTCCTATGTCTTGACATGGAAACAGGAGAACGCGTCTTTGAGATACCCTATCGTGGAAGCGAATGGAGTTCGACTCCAATTATCGGCGACAGCATAATAGCAATGTACAACGAATACGATCAGCGAGTATATGCCATGGGTAAGGGTCCAAGCGCCACGTCAATTTCAATACCGATGAACGTTATTGCTGAAGGTAACAGTGTAATGGTATCAGGCATGGTCACTGACATATCTCCAGGTACAGAAGAATATGGTTTGAGAGCAAGATTCCCAGACGGTGTTCCAGTAGTGGCTGACGAAAACATGAGCGACTGGATGCTATACGTCTACAATCAATTCCAACGTCCAGAAGAAATGATGGGCGTTGAAGTTACTGTAAGTGTGTATGACCCGAACGGAAACTTCTACGATGTAGCTACAACTACAACTGACGACAACGGCTTCTACAAAGCAATGTTTACTCCCCCAGTTCCAGGCGAATACACAGTTTACGCTTGGTTCGCAGGCAGCAAGTCTTTCTATTCATCATCTACGCAGACTGCCCTAGGTGTTGTAGACGCACCTGCGGCACCACCACCACCAACAGAACCACCAGCATCTCCTGCCGACATGTACATTCTACCCGGAATCACTGGCATAATAGTAGCAGTCGTAGTAATCGGCTTGATAATCATCCTGATGCTCAGGAAACGATGAACAACCAAAACAAGCCACACTGCCCCCTTCTTTTTTTAATATCTCATGAAGCATTGCCTAAAAGATACCACTTTTCAATGGTCACATTTAGTAGAAAATTGGTGTCTATTGTAGCTTCTACATTATTCAGCAAGACAAATTCGATTAAAAGATATTAAGAACATTCATTAACAACATATGAGGGATTAGATGAAGGCAGCTGCAATTCCATTGATAACGCTTTTCATTATTGGCCTCTGTTTTTCTAACGTTAATTTCGGGTTTGCTCTAGACCAAGATGACTTTTCCGTTTCACCTTCCTGGTCAACACCACTTTACTATCAAGGAGACTCTGTATCCTTGAAGCTAATTCTATCAAGTAAATCCTCTGAAGTGCTCACGGTTTATTATATAGGCGTCCATTTTGACTGGATGGAAGAAGAAAGTTTCTATGGACGAGATTTATCAGAAGATCCTGTAACCGTTGAAAGTTTAAAAGTTCACGTTTTCGATCCAATGGCCATTACTATTCCCTCAGATGTCAGCGTTGGCATACATAATTACACAATTGGTATCCAGATAGCCGATCCTACATCTCCCGATATTGTTTCTTGGGACTCTGAAGCTCGAACAATATATGTTCAAGACGGCGACTCAAAAGCTTACAGAGAGTTGCTGCAGAACGTTACTGTAAAAATAAATGAAGCTATTAACGCTACATATCAAAATCCTGAAGCAAAATCTCTCCTAGAACAGGCGGAAGACGAGTATGCGCAAGCTTTTGTTTCTTCCTTTGACGAGCAATGGGAGGATGCAATAGCGCATTTGCAGGCAGCTGATAATTACTTAGATCAAGCAGTAGCTGCGGAACAACTGGGAACCCAACAGAGCTCTGAAATGCAGAGGCTGTTATGGATAGTTGCCCCAATTGCTACTGCTGTAATCGTGTCTTTCATTGTAATATTAGTTTGGAGAAGAAGACAGCCGCCTGCCGATGAATATGATCAACCAACAGAAACGCAAGAGTACCCACAAGAAGAATAGCCCAACTGACACAATTGGCTTTTAGAACATTGTATTCCATGAAATTCTTGATAGAAAAGAAGCAAACTTTCAAAGTGTTGCCGGTTAGATTTAATGCAAAAATCAGGAAGCATAATTTTTTCAGAAAGAATTATTTACTTTTTTCAAGATAGAGCCGCAAGACCATTATTGGTCAAGAATAGTGTTGAAAAGAAGCTTTGGAATTTTCGATGTATTAATGAAAAGGCTAATTTGAAAGTAATGAATTAATCTGGATTCTACTGGCTGAATTGCATTGAAAAGAATACTCGCAATCACGTTTCTAAATTTCTTCATATCAGGAGGGCTTACACTCGCTATTCCACTATTATTGTTGGATAGAAATGTCGATTTGGTAGAGATTGGTGCAGTAATATCCGTTTTGCCCATAGTCTTTATGGTTGTTCGTCTTTTATTGGCTGCCATTGCCGATTTTAAGGGTTGGAAACGATTTTATATTCTATTAAACTGGCCTTGGAGTATCCTATCCACTTTTGTATATTTTATTGCTACTTCTACTCCAATGTTTCTATTGGGCAAGGTTCTTGAAGCTTTAAAAGAATCTTCATATTGGGCAGTTACTAGAACGGCAATTTTTTCACTATCTCCTAAACGAGAAGAAGAAGAGGCAACCAGAAACATCTCTGTTTTGCTACTTTCATCTGCAGTTGGCAGCGCCATAGCAGGTTTTGGAATTGCCAATTTTGGCTTCTCTTTCACATTCAGCATTTTGATATTAGCCGCCGGTTTCATCGCAATACCGGCAGCATTACTTTGGAAGCTCCCAAAACAGAAAAATGAGACAAACAACTTCCGATTTAGAGAAATTATCAATCCAAGAAAAAAAGGAAAAACGTTTTGGCTTGTCTCAATAACATCGACGTTTTTCAGTTTATCCTTTTTTCCGCTAACCCATTTACTTCTGCCTATTTTTATGGTTCAACAGATAGGTTATGATTACCTTGCAGTGGGAATAGCTTACATGCTGTATAACATCGCAGCCTCAATTGTTATTCTCGCAACCTTGAAGTTTCCACTTGGAATCAATCGTGTGATCCTGCAAAGTTGCATCGGTTTTTCCGCAGCTTTCCTTCTATCATCATCAAGCCACTATTTCTTCGTCCCCTTCTTAGCTTTGGCTGCAGCGCAAGGACTCGGGTGGGGTTTTTATGAATCGATCATAGCCAAAGCCACAAAAGACAAACCGAATGTCTCTGTCGACATAGGATTGTTGATTGTGCCCTTGAGATTTGCTGAATTTGGTTCCGTATTATACGCAGGCGTCATCGCCCAAAACATAGGATACGCCCCAGTATTTGCTTCCTCTGGAATTTTTTTCCTAATCTTTTCAATTCTTGCTTTGTATATACTAAAAAAAGCATGAAGCAAAGGCTATGACATTACTCTATTCTAGCGTAAAGGTTATTTCTGTTTCTCAATAATTTCCAGAAGCTTGAGAAATTCTCGACTGGACAGTTTCCTTCTATTCCTTATCTCAATTATCTTGAAGAATTTTTCCCTTGATATCTTTCCGTAACCGAGCACTTGCTCTAGAACTTCAGAAAAATCTTCCCTTTCTAATTTATCCAATCCGGATCCTCCAATGTATTAAATCAGAAATCGTAATATTAGCTAAACTCTGAAGCTCGAAATATGTAAAAAATTGAAACATTAATGCTGTGTGCATTTAAACTCCGAAGAATATCTCACTTCTAAATGCTTAGGCTTACTCACTCACGAAAAAAATGAATCCGACCACTAGAGGCTTCTTGCTTTCCAATTTCAAATTTTATCCTGCTGATTTCTTGTTTTGAGTATTTTCCTGAATCGTTTACCACCAATACCTTAAACCTTCCATCTTTTTCTTTTTGAATCACAACAGCCACCTCAAATCCGATGGGAAATTTAACTTCCAACCCCTCAGCAACTCCTTTTTGTATGCCAAAACAAACCGACCTCACAAAATCTTCGAGCTCTTTACTTTCAGCCAACATCAATCCCTTATTTCTATTTTCACGTTTCTCTTTAATAACTTTCAATAACACATTAATTCTATACGAAAGCTAAAAATTAAGATTTTCAGAAAACCACAATAATGTTTCCTTCTAATAATGGGTTTTGAGGTGGTTGTTGGTGAAAGAGTGGAAATGCGTGTTGGTGGGGCACCATAATAATGTTGGCAAAGTAATTGAGGAATGGGAAAAGGCGGGTTGGCGTTTGCACACTTACGCTTGCGCTGGCAATGCCGTTGTTACCTTAGGTACGAATCATTACTTGCTATTTGAAAAAGGGGGATAAGACAAAACACTTGAGTATCGGTTTACCAAATCTGTAAGCATTGAATTCGAGGGATTTGAGTTGCCCATTTTGTTCTTTGTTTCTCTTTTTGGTTTTATTGCCGTGATTTTGCCTTATTTTTTATCGCTTGAACACCAAAAACTTGGGGAAAAATATGGAAAACAAAAAGGAAAGAGAATCGGAGAGATTTTCGGAGTAGTTTCGGGATGGGGTTTCTTTCTCTTTTGGTTTGGACTGTGGTTCTCTCCACAAGACAGATTTCTTTTTCCATTTCTACAGAATTCTTTTATTCAAATCTCAATTCTAGACCTGCCCATCTATCTGGTTAACTTGCTAATTTTCATACCATTTTTTGTTGTAGGGGCTTGGTTTGGGGTGAAAGGGGTTATTCAGACATCTCTAAAGGTTGCTGAAATCCATAGAGCTGAAAGAATTGTTACTTCTGGAGTCTACTCGATTATTCGTCATCCGCAATATTTTGGTGGGATATTAGCGCATATAGGCTTCTCCTTTCTTTTGTCTGCTCTGTATTCTTTGCTAGTTACTCCCTTGGTGATAGCGATCATTTACGCAATCTCATGGAAGGAAGAAAACGAGTTGACGAAAGAATTTGGCCAAGAATATGTTGAGTACAAACGTAAGGTTCCAATGTTAATGCCTAAACTCACAATAGAAAAAATTGAAAACGTCATTCAAACCTTGCAAAAAATTTTTTAGAAAATTCTTCTCGGTGAAGCCGCTTTTCTGGAGGAGTGTTTGGTGGACGGGGCGGGATTCGAACCCGCGGCCTCCACGATGCCAACGTGGCGATCATACCAAGCTGATCTACCCGCCCAAAGTGGGTCGCTGCTGAAATTTAACCTGCAATATTAGCCTATAAGCGTTTCTTTGCGAAATATGGTTCCAGTTCAGTTAATTCTTGTCTCTATATAAAATCCAACTTGCCGCTAGCTAATAGTGGAGAATTTGGAATAGTTGGGGAAATACTGTGAAAATTTGCGCTGAGGTTTTTCAGCGCAGAACCTACCAACTGTTTGAATTAGAATGAATCCACTTTCCAAGTGCCAGTACCATATAAAACCTTTTTTCAACGCATTTTTAATTAACTTGTTTGATATGGAGAAAACTCTGCAAGAGCGACTGAAACTTTATGTAGTTGATATCGTTTTTTGAACATTCATTTACGTAGGACATTCATCAACTTGTTTCCTTAGGTGAAGTGGAGTGACTGAGATAGAAACCTCCAAAATGCCAATAAGAGCTTCCGAAATCGACCCCAGGTTCAAATATGAACTCTCGAGGATTCATGGTGGGGAAAAACTCTTAAGGTGTTTTCAGTGCGGGACATGCACCAGCGATTGTCCAGTGGCCAGATTCAGTGATGCTTATCGTCCACGAACCTTAATTCGCATGGCTCAACTTGGCTTAAAGGAGCGCGTGCTTACCAGTGATACTTTATGGTTGTGTGCTGCATGCTTCACCTGCACAGACCGTTGTCCTCAAGGCGTGGAAGTCGCAAGTGTCATCCGAGTATTAAGAAACTTAGCGGCTGAAAAAGGAATGGTCCCCCAAATTTTCAAGGATCAAACTGCTTGCATACTTGATTCAGGTTATGCTTACAAGATCCCAGAGTTAAGAATCAGAAAAAGGGAACAAAAGGGCCTCCCTCCACTTCCAAAAAGATCCCCGGAAAAAATACGCGCAGCCCTCAAAGGTGTCAAGTTCATCGAAAAAGCTAAGAAGGAAATCGAAAAGCATGAGCAGTAAATACTTGATTTTTCTGGGTTGCGCAGTTCCCTATCGCGTCTCATCCTATGAAATTTCATCTCGCAAAGTCCTAGCTAAACTCGATATAGAGCTTGTTGAAATGCCTGAATTCAACTGTTGCGGTCTCCCGTTAGATCCTGTGAGCCACGAATCTATGCTCATTCTCGCAGCAAGAAACCTCGCATTAGCTGAAAAGACAGGTCTCAACATTCTCACTCTCTGTCCAGGCTGTGCTGGCACACTTAAGAAAGTTACCAAGACTTTGAACAAAGATAAGTCATTAAGAGAAAAAATTAATGGACATCTCCGCGAATCAGGGTTGAATTTTAAGGGAACTGTCGAAACCAAACACATACTGCAAGTGCTCATGGAGGATGTGGGGTTGGAGAAAATAAGAAAGTCTTTAGTCAACCCACTTACTACGCTTAGGGTTGCTGAGCATGTCGGCTGCCATCTACTAAGACCAAGAAACATGATAGGTTTTGACGAACCTGAAGATCCGCAAACCTTGAAAAAACTCATAGAAGCAACAGGGGCTACATGCCTAGATTATGCTGACGAAACAGAATGTTGCGGCGCACCAAGCGTAGGTGTAAGCGATAAGGTTGCATTGCAACTTGCCCGAGACAAACTCAACAATGTGAAGAATGTGGAAGCGCAAGCCTTAATTACGATTTGCCCTTTCTGCCATATAATGTTCGACACAAATGAGCTGCGCATAGAAAGAGCTTTCAATGAAACCTATGGAATACCAGTTTTACATTACCCGCAACTGCTTGGGTTAGCTATGGGAATGACTTCTGAAGAACTCGCTTTCGATGAGCTCAGAGTCGACACCTCAAAAATATTACTAGTAATAAAAGGAGTAAATCAAAAATGAGTAAAAATAAGCTGAAAATAGCCTTTTACTGGGCTGCAAGTTGCGGCGGCTGTGAAATTGCCGTTTTAGACATAAATGAGAAAATTCTTGATGTAGTGCAAATTGCAGACATAGTTTTCTGGCCTGTAGCTATGGACGTAAAATACAAAGACGTTGAAGCTATGCCAGACAAATACATAGACATTACCTTCTTCAACGGATCAATTAGAAATTCAGAACAAGAACATATGGCCAAACTGTTGCGGCAAAAATCCAAAACGTTGGTTGCCTTCGGCTCCTGCGCCCACGAAGGCTGCATACCCGGATTGGCTAATCTTCACGATAGCAAAGAAATTTTGGAATACGTTTACCTGAAAGAAAAAGGACTTGTGAACCCTGAAGGAACAGTTCCCAAACCTGAAACAAAAGTGAAGGAAGGCACATTAGAAATTCCCAGGTTCTACGACACTGTGAAAACATTGGCACAAACAGTGGACGTAGACTATTATCTACCTGGCTGTCCGCCTCCAGTCAAGCTCATAGCTGACGCGGTAGACGCAATTGCCAAAAATGCATTGCCTCCTAAAGGCTCAGTACTCGCACCTCTGAAAGCCGTTTGCGATGAGTGTCCCAGAACGAGAGATAACAAGAAAATCACCAATCTCTATCGGGTCTACGAAAAGACTCCTGAGCCGGAAAAATGCTTGCTTGAACAGGGTATACTCTGCATGGGTCCTGCTACCCGAAGTGGCTGTGGTGCTCAATGCTTGAACGTTGACATGCCCTGCACTGGCTGTGGTGGACCTGGTCCGAATATGCCTGAACTAGGCGCGGGAATGATTTCTGCTCTAGCTTCAGTGCTTGGGTATGATGAAGAAGATCTATCCCCCGAGGCTGTTGAAAAGTTGATGAGCCAGATAGTAGATCCTGTGGGAACATTTTACATGTACTCCTTACCAGCTTCAATTCTTAAAAGAAAGGTGATGAAAAAATGAAAGAAATCAGCATAAATCCGATAACCCGACTTGAAGGACACGGAGCCATTTCCATATTCCTCAACGACGAAGGAGAAGTTGAAAACGCCTATCTAAAGATCCCTGAACTCAGAGGTTTTGAGAAATTCTGTGAAGGCAGACGCGCTGAACTAATGCCTCAACTCACAACAAGAATATGCGGAGTTTGTCCTGTTGCCCACCACTTCGCGTCAGTTAAAGCCCTAGACGCCGCGTTTAAAGTTGAACCGCCATCAGCAGCTAAGAAACTTCGAGAACTCATGTACTCTGCATACTACATTTACGACCATATACTGCACTTCTATTTTTTGGGTGGACCAGACTTCGTAGTCGGCCCTGATGCGCCTCCAGAGAAACGCAACATCTTAGGAGTTATTGAAAAAGCAGGTTTGGACGTAGCAAAAGAGGTAATTAAGCATAGAGCTTATGGACAGAAGATTACTGCGATTCTTGGTGGTAAAGCAACTCACCCAGTTTGCGGGTTGCCTGGAGGGATTTCAAAGGCTTTAAGTGAAGAGGACAGACAGGAGATAGAGAAGATGGCTGTTTCATCCGTGGAATTTGCCAAATTCAGCCTGAAACTTTTCCATGACATAGTATTGGGAAACAGTGCGTACGTTGACCTAATCAAGAGTGACGCCTACACTATGAAAACCTACTACATGGGACAAGTGGATGATAGGAACAAAGTTAATTTCTACGACGGAAAAATCAGAGTAGTCAATCCTAACGGTAGCGAATTCCTCAAATTTGAACCTAAAGACTACTTGACCCATATTGGTGAACATGTAGAACCCTGGACCTACGCAAAGTTCCCATTCTTGAAAAAAGTTGGTTGGAAAGGCCAATTTTATGGCATAGATAATGGAGTCTATCGTGTTGGTCCGCTAGGGAGACTAAATGCCTCTGACGGGATGGCTACACCACTTGCTCAAGCAGAATATGAGGCAATGTACAAAACCTTAGGTAAACCAGTTCATGGTACTTTAGCATTCCATTGGGCTCGTTTGATTGAACTGCTTTACGCTGCGGAACGTGCAGTTGAGCTCTCAAAAGACCCTGAGATTACTAGCACAAACATCCGTAACAAACCTGGCGAACCAGGGGAAGGTGTGGGCATTGTTGAAGCTGCGCGAGGAACACTGTATCACCATTATGTACTTGATGAAAAAGCTCTCATTAAAAACGTAAACATGATAGTAGCTACCACAAACAATTACCCTGCTATCTGCATGTCTATACGCGATGCGGCTAAAGGATTGATACATAAAGGCAACTTTGACCAAGGCGTACTTAACAAAGTGGAAATGGCTTTCAGAGCTTACGATCCATGCTTCGCATGTGCAACACATATTGCAGTGGGACAGATGTCGCTTACCATCAAGGTTTATGACAACCAGAAAAACCTATTGCAAATCCTCAAACGGTAAATCTTTTCTTCCACTTTTCCTACTTCTAGTTTCTATTGGCGGTAAAAATTGGGTAAGCGTGCGAATAACATACAAAAGAAACTGGAAAAATGGTTCGCGGGCTCAGACAAAGTAGTAATCGCAGGTATTGGAAATCCTATTCGCAAGGACGATTTCGTTGGAGTAAAAATCGTCCAAGATCTGCAAGGAATAATATCAGACAAAGTCAGTTTGCTCCAATGCGAGACTGTACCTGAAAGTTACATGCAGGAAATTGTAGAAATTAACCCAACCCACGTTCTTCTTATCGATGCTGCAATTCTTGAGCTTGACCCCGGAGAGATTAGGCTTGTTCTTCCAGAACAGCTTGCGGATTTTCCGGCAATCACCACCCATGTACTACCCATGCGTATTTTCTGTGATTATGTAATAAAAATGACGAAAGCGAAGATCGCTTTATTATTAGTTGAGCCTGAAAACACGGAATTCGGGGAAGGTTTGACACAAACAGCAAAAGCTGCTGCTAACAAAGTTGTAGTTGTATTGCGACAACTTTTGCCAAGAACAAATTAGAGAAAGAAATGGAAAAAAGTTCCTGTTCGCCTACTTCTTTTTCCTAGCTTCTTGAAAGAGTTTCTTTACTGCAGTGATTCTTGCTTTCTGCGCTAGGACATCACTTGTTACTAGTGTTAACGCTTCTTCTGGGCACCATTTGATGCATTGCGGTTCACCCTCATCTTTACATAAATCACAAACATGGACGACTTTCGTTTCTGGGTGCAGCATTATAGCGCCGTAGTCGCAGGCTTCAATACACCACCCGCAACCGTTGCACTTGTCGGAGTCCAATATTATGGTGCCTGTTTCATCTGACTGTTTCAATGCGTCTCGTGGGCAAGCAGCAACGCAAGGTGGGTCTTCGCAGCGCCTGCAGGTAACTGCCATGTTGGCGAGTTGGTTTACGCGCACCACACGGATGCGTGATTTCAGTGGGTTAAACCCTTTCTCCTTAGTCCACGAGCAAATATACTCACAGATTTGACAGCCTACACATTTTTCTGGGTCTGCTGAAACGAATTTACGTTCATGAATTTTCACCATACCTGCTTAAGCCTCCTGTTTCCCTCTGACAATTTTTAACAAGCCTTCCATACCTAACTCTTTGAGCGTCGTCTTCGTAGGCACGCCTTTCAGCGTCCATCCTCGAGAAACATAATAATCATCTAAAAGTAGGTCTAATTCTTTCTGTTTGACTACAGCTCCTTGGACTGGTCCTTCGTCAGGTATGGGTACGTTCATAACTTTCCAAGGTAGAGTGTCATCTTTCCTGCCTAAGCCCTCTCGGATATTGATAAGTCTTGCAAGCGTGATTATTCTTGCACCTGACTTATCAAGTTCTTTGCTAGTTATCTCAATGCCTGTCACTAGCGTGAAAAGCTTAGCCATGTCTGAAAGACCTTTGTAGTAAGTGCCGCGTGAGAACTTGCAGACTATGAAAGAATCAATTAGCGCATAGAGGTTTTCCATGTCTCTAACCATATTTCCCCTTCCTTTTTCGGCTTTCAGTCTGTCTACTTTGCCTTTTACATCGAAAGCGTAAGCTCCGTGTCTATTATGGTCTGCACCGCGGAAGGAAACTGCAAAACCTAAAGCTGCGGTTTTGAGGCATCTAAGATCGTAACCTGTGACTTCCAAGCCCTTAATATGCTGAGCGAGTTTTTCAGCACCTTTCCCAATTTTTTCTCCTGCACTTCTTACTCCATCAGCAAGGATATCGCCTATACCCTCCCGCTTTCCCATTTTCTCAAGAAGCTGGAGGAGTGCTTCTGAATTGCCGAAGTTAGCTTCAATTCCGCCCAGGTCTTTTTTAGAGAGAATACCATTTTCATAGCAATCCATAGCGAAACCAACAATTACTCCAGCACTTATTGCATCCATTCCGTAATAATTTGCTAGTTCCATACCCTTTATTATGGCATCTAACCGGTCTATGCCACAGTAAGGTCCCATTGCCCATAGGGTTTCATATTCCATTCGTGTCATTGTTCCTTTGTAGGGTCCTTCTGGGACTACTACCTCGTGTTCGCAGCGCATAGCGCAGGAACTGCAGCCTATGATCTTTGCTACGAACCTTTCGTTGAGGATTTCACCGCTTACTTTTTCTGCTTCTTCAAAATGTGAATTGTTATAGTTACGTGTAGGCATACAATATAATGAGTTATGAACCAGAACATTTTCAGCGGTGCCGAGGGTTCTATACTTTCGTGTTGCAGGGCCCTTCATTCTCTCATGGAACTCTATAACCATGTCCATGAACTCATCTGGCTTGGCTGGAACTATATCATGTGTTCCTCGAACAGCGATTGCCTTAAGGTTTTTAGAGCCCATTACAGCGCCTAAACCTGTTCTTCCAGCAGCCCGTGTTTTCTCGTTTATTATGCACGCTATTCGTGAAAGTTTTTCTCCAGCTAAACCTATAGCTGCGACGCGCACATAGTAATCTTCAAGATCTTCCTTTATGACATCTTCCGTTTCTGAAGGTGATTTGCCCAAGAGATGTGCAGCATCAAGTAACTGTACTGAATCGTCGTCTATCCAAAGGTAAACAGGTTTTTCGGCTTTACCCTTCAGGATTACTGCGTCATACCCGGCTCTTTTCATTTCTGAGCCAAACGTTCCATGCGCAACGGCTTCACTAATTCCTAGAGTAGCTGGAGATTTTGCGACGAAAGCATGACCGTTTCCGGCTGTAGGAAATATTGTTCCTGATATAGGACCAATTGCCAAAACGAGAGGATTTTCTGGACTTAATGGATCAACACCTGCTTTGGAGTTGTCCAGCCATAACCTCATGCCTAAGCCTATACCGCCAACATACTTCTTGGCGTAGTCCATGTTTAAGGGTTCAATACGGGTTTTTCCTGTGTTTAATTCAACATAAAGAACTTTTCCAGCGTAACCGTGCAATCACATCTTGCCTCCATGTTTGTGAAATATTTAGGCGGATGAAAACTATATTAAGTTAATGGGTTACGATTTTGGGATTAATGGGCGACTATACTCTTTTTGGGCATGAGCAACGGATTCCGCTCTTTTATATTGACTGTTTTTTCTAACAAAATCTGTTCGATGTTGAAATTAGCTATCATTTGAGACAGATCAATCTATTCTTTATCGCATCTTTTTTTCACTTTCTTTTTAATGTGTTGAATGCATTACAGCACGATTAGAAATATGCCCTTTTTTTCAGCTTGGAAAGACTATAAGGGTGTTAAACGATTTCATTTCTTGATAGTAAAGCAAGAGGTTTAAGCACAAATGTTATATTCACAATGATATAGAAAGCTTCCGAGAGGGGAAAAAATGAAAACTAAAGCTTTAGTTATCTATCTTCTTCTAATTTTGAGTGTTTTATCTGTTGGATTTGTTACCACTACCCAAGCTGATGTCGGTGAAGGGGATTGGTTTACGAGCTATAGGGTTGAAGACCCGAATACTGGGGAGCTCATGGTGGAAGTAGATTTTGTCGCTGAAGAAAATAGAACGCTGGCTCCGATATTTGGTGGATCAGAGTTGGAAATAACGTTCACAGTTGATGTGGGAGTTACTTCGCCCAACACTATTTTGAAACTTAAAACTGCGATGGTACACTCTAACCTCGAAGACACATACTGGGAGCTTGTTACTCAAGACTACGAACTCATAGCCTACAACCCTAATTCGCAAGAAGTGCAATTCTACCAAGTTAGTGGAGAACTGACAATGAAGCTTTACGGTAAGGTTCCAGTAAATGTAGCGCAAGATATCCCGGTGCAATATCGCGTAGTAACACTTTATGGTCCAGCAGGTGAAACTTTGGATTTGATCGAGGTAAAAGTGGTCACCGCAGAGATGAGTCAATTCGAAACCTTTTACTTGGAAAAAGAAGACGAACTACTGTCTCTTAAGGAAAGTAGTGTAGCGCCAGGATACATAGAGCTTTTCGAAAACGTTCTTAATGAGTCCAGAGTTCAAGCCGATCTAGGCTACGCTGAGAGTGCAATTGCCATGTTAAACGCGCTAGACGTTGACGACGTACCTGCTTATTCTACTGTGGAAGGGTTATTCCTGCCTGCGGTAGGCGGCTTAGTAGCTGTTGTAGTTATCTTAGGAGTATTATTCATAAGGGGAAGAGGAAAAATGCAGTATGTTGTGATGGTTCTCGAAGATCAAATCAGAGACTTAGAAGGACTAACGCTGCGGGCGTCACGCGTTGACCGAACTATTTCAACAAGTTTGGAAAGTGTTAAAGACCGGCTTAAAAGCATAGTTGGGATGTGAAAACCACGAAAATATATCAGAACAGCGTACAGTTAATAGGACTAGGGTCTGCAGGAACAAACATCGTAGAAACTTTTTTGATAAACCAAAGGACCAAGGAATTGTTAAAAAGGGACATTACGCGCCTTTCCCTTTTGGCAATTGACATAGCTGACCCTGAAATCAGGGCTCTGCAAGAAAGCTACGATAAAATTTCGGAGTCAATGATAAAAGCGGGGATACCCGCCGAAAGGTTGAAACTTATTGCGCAGTCAGTTAAGTTTCCAACTGCTGAAGCAATGTTTGACTTCATTAACCAAAAATACAATGAATACTTGGTTAAAGAAGGCGCCACACTCAACTTTCACCCATGGCTAGACTCGACAATGGCTATACCTCCAATGGCAGGAGGTGCGGGCAGAAGAAGAGCCCTAGCCAAAGCAATTTATGCGCTTAACTACTACCAACTTGGCATCATCAGAAGTTTTGTCAACTCATTTAAGGAGCAAGCTCTCTCGTCAATAATCACCCCAACAGTAATTGTAATATATGGGTTGGGCGGGGGCACTGGAAGCGGAGTGTTTTTCGATTTCACCAGGCATTTGCGAAAAGTCCTAGGTTCCGGGGTGCCAATCATAGCTTTTGTAATAGCTCCTTGTAGCGGAGATGACCCCCCAGCAAAGGGTTGCTCAGCTTTCACAGCGATGAACGAGCTGTCCCTTCTTTTGAATAGGGAATATAACGATTATGTTACAGACAACTATGGTGAATACTATAGAAACCCTCTAAACGCATTAATCTATTTGCCCTTACTTCCTGCATACACCAAGGTAGGTAATATTGTTGCTGCCCGAAGAGAAATGGATGAAATGATAGTTGATATGCTTTACGTTCTGATGGACTTTGACTTGGCAGATTTGCTAGGTGGAATAGGAACAGAAGTTGGTCTCACAGAGAACTACGTTCACACGTTAGGCATGGTAAAAGTTGTTTACCCGATTGACGAGTACATTTCCGCCTTCAAAGTGGACTACGAAAAGAAGCAAATGCTGTATGAGCTCAGAAAGGAAAAACTCGACATCCTAGACAGGATCAACAAGATACTTGAGGGCAACAATGAAGAAGCACGAAAGCTCTACAAAAACTATCTCATAAAAAGCGGCACCTACGACGAAGAAAAGTTCGAGGAAAAAATTAAAGGCATAATATATACCAATCCACGGCTTGAAGAGAACTTAGAGTTGCACGTTAAGGGTATTGAACTTCAAGCAAAAAGCTGGATTAGCGAGCTGATGGGATATCTAAAAACAATCAGAATGATGGGCAAGATTGGGCCAATAGAGGACGCAATAATTAAATTGACACTTCATAAGAAAGGCTCCAGAAGGCGAAACAACTTGGAAAGCCTACTTACCTATTTTACAAAGACATATCTTGATTTTCCTGAAAATAAAGCCACTATCTTTGAGCGTTTGGAACAGTTGATTCCAAGCTCGCAAGTCTTCACTGTAAGGCAGAAAAAGATTCTGGAGGACTTCATGAATCTAGCTGAGGTTGCAGACAAGACTCTTAAAATCCTCAGGTTCTACGATGAAATAAGATATTTCGTTGAAGCCCTGATCAGGTACTACGAGGCGCTTCCTGACTCAAAGACTGAACTGGAAGATTTAAACAGCATTCACTCAGAATTGTCGACGCTATACCTCTTGGTGCAGTTGATGCTTAGGTCGCCATTTGACGAAGCAAAGATAATTGACGAATACCTAACTTATCTAAACGAGATAATAAAGAGATACATCGATAAAAAAGGTGTTGTTGATTGCGAACTGCTGAGAATAGAAGAAATGATTAAGCGGAAGGAATTCGACAGGTCAAGGCAGCAACGCGAGGTAAAGAAACTTCTCAGCATGAAAAGGTATGCTAGAGAACAGTTAAGAAACATCGAGAGGGATATAAAAAGAATCCAGGAAGAACACGCTTTTGTTTGTTACGACTTAGAAAAAGTGGAAAGTATCATTAGCCTTTACGACCAATTAGCCAAGAAAATTGAGGTTACTTCAACTTACCGTAAGAGACTGAACAAAATCGTAGACTTGTATAGCGAATACGAGCAGAAGATAACTGAAATAACCCAGCCTAGAGCCTACTACGAGAAATCAGCAGAAATCACTGAGACAGAGAGAATAAAAATTATCTTTAAAATATTGACAGAACAGGAAGAGACGCTCACTGAAAAGAAAATAATCAAAGATATTCTTGACATGCAACACTATAAGGATTACATAAAGAGTCTAGTGCGAGTTTTCAAGACACCAAGTGTTATGGGATTCAAGCCAACGTACAAGTCAGATTACATTTGGGTAACAGTAGAGGCGCCTCCTAAGCTATGGAGCGAAGACCTGTCACAAGAGTTGTACACTGCGCTAGCAGCATATGTCACCAGTGAAGTGTCAAGAACAATAACGGTGAGAGTAATTGAATCCCGGGAGCCTTGGGTAACACGAGTTCTAGTAGTGGGTGGCAGAGGAAAACCAGAACACCTTGAGGCATATGATGAAATGCAACTTTTATACAGCAAGTCGAATGATTTCGAAAGACACCTTTCTCGTTCTTATCTTCTCGAGCACGGAGTCGCGGCAACACAACTCGTCAATAAAATAAAGAATGGATATCAGACACCAAAAAAAGAAGTTAGCGGTAAAACATAACCCCTCAGGCATACCCTAGACTTTTGGTGATGGCTTTCCATTCATCCTCTTTTATTGAACCTTTTTTTACTGCAAATCTCTTTATTGCTCCAACTGTTTTTTCCATAGCCTTAAACATTTGAGTCGTGTCGAATCCTCCTACAAATAAGACTATGTCAATTCTGTCGTTAGCGTCTTCAACATATACTGGTTCACTAATAAAGGCAGTTTGGAGACTGGTTTTCTCTTTAAACCAGCTAGCTATTTCCAACTCGATTTTTCCTCTTGGGAGTTTTTCTTTGAGTTGATAAGGCAACCTTATCAGGACATAAACTACTGAAACGCTAGCTAAATCAAACTTCAGAAGTGGTCTAGACAAAGCTGCGTCAAGCATTTTTTTGATGGAGCCGTAAATACTAAAGCTGGCTCCTGTCGCTGACAACACTGTGTACATTCTAACATCAAACGCCCTAGATAGCTCGGAGAGTTCTTGAACAACTGTTTCCTTATTCGAGACCATTTCTAGCAGATAGTTGAAAAAACAATTGCCTTTTAGCACATGCCCTTTTCTGTCAACTCCCACATATTTTTCGAGTTGATCTCTGTCTAAAAGACAAATAGATGCAAAATCTTTTGACATACAAATTCCGATGGACGAAAGAGCGTTGAAGTGCATGTCGGAAACCTGCATCTTAGAAGGTAAAACACCGAAAGCCATGGTGTTTGTATTCCACTCTTTGAACTGCGAAATCAGAGCAGGTAGTAACCCGCTACCAATGCCATCCCATAAAGATGACACTATTACGGCGCCCCGCACTCTATCGATGGGCTTCTCCTTCATACGTGAAATAAGAGCGCCATCATTTGCTAAAGGTAAAACTTGGAACCAAAAATGTGTGTCAATGTTAAGGTCCAAACCTAAAATGCTGTCGGAGTTAAGAGTGGACTGACTCCATCCAGCAATGTCTTCACTGAACTTGTCAATAAACATAGGACGAGGCTCATTATTCTTCACCAGAGATCCTCTTAGCAGAATCTTTATCGGATATTCTCCTATGCATATTATAGCGGGTTTATTGGAAGTTAGCTTTGGGGATTCAACCTTTTCAATCGGTTTTTCAGCAGAATCAACGCGAGATATACGTTTTCTTCTCTCCTTTCTAGCCATTTCAGGTTTTCACGGTAAACCTTAAGAATAGTTTGTTAAGATAAGGTTTTAGGTTTGGCATTTCAAGCGCGGAGAGTAAATGAGAGTGGGGTTTTGGGACTGGCTTAAGGGAAATCCTGAAAAGAAATACCGAGAACGCTTTCCTGAACATAAGAAACCAAGCTCACCTCCTGCTGAGGAGCTAGAAGAACCAGCTCCTGAACCTTCAACAGAAGATTCCGCGAAATCGAAGCCCGCGGCCGCAGATGAATCGGAGGCAACAGAGGCTCCAGAAACTAGTGAAACGCCAGAAGACCTAAAGTCCGAGACTGTAACTGAAGAGGTCGAAAAAAGAGATCGAGTTCCACTGACTGAAGAATCAGAAGAACCAGCGCCTGAGTCTGTTGCAGAAGAGATGGGTGAGTCATTCCCCAAACCTGTTATTGAAAAACAAAAAACACCTCTTGACTCTGCGAGTGAACAGCCCAGAAAATTGGGTTCTGAACTTCCAGCTGAGAAGACAGAAAAACCGGTTTCAAGACGACTAAAATTTGGATTTTTCAACTCGCTTACAAAGCGAAAATCGAAAAAGAAAACAAGAGAAAAAGAAAAAAAGGCTGAACCAGAATTTCTTAGAATTCTAATTTTACCGATTACACTTGCTAGTATGCTTTTAGGATTATCGATTATGCCTCTTTTTCCGCAACCATTGCCGGCGGTTTTAGCGTTTCTGATAGCGTTTCTTACGTATAAGAAGCCAATATTGGGGATGCCAATAGGGGGTTTGATAATCGGGCTTGGGCTGATGTACAATCTGGCTAGAATGGATTTCATCTCGATGCTAGGCGCACCTGAAACCCGCGGCGCAGTAGTTACTATTTTCCTGCTTCTTTTCACTATTCTTCCAGTAATTTTTCGTAGCCGCAAAGCCGTTATATCCATTAACTTGGGAATAATCGCGGCTATTTCGCTTTTCTTTAGCCAAACCTATTTTCTCGCTATACCCTTAATCTTCACGGCTATAGTACTTTTCAAAAAAACCGCGGCTCTTACTGCAGTCTACTACCTGTTAATTTCGGTTCCCCTTCAAGTGATGCAGTATTTGAACTTAATTTTGCCAATAGAAAATTGGGAATGGTGGATCGAACCTGGCACAAGTCCACCTGTTTATGTTCCTCTAACAGAAATCTTTGCAAGTGTTCAGGAATCAATGCTGCAGTTCAGATTATACGATACATCTCTAGTTGTAAACTCTATAACTGCCCAAATCACATCTGATCCTCCGGTACTGCCTCACACCGTACTTGAGATGTTAAGTCACTATTTTGACTCGCTACCTGGAATAATTATGTTTTTGTTCATGGTGCTTGGGATAGTCTTTGCTTTCACGTTCTTAGTACGAATGTTCTTTAAACAGAGCAATATTTCCCACGCCGAGAGACTTCTCCCCGTCCTTACGGCAACCGTTGGAGTAGCGGTATTCTTCATCTTGGCAAATGCTCTGCAAAATCCATTAGCATTCAGAGTTGATATAAACGCTGTACAGATGTCAATCGCCACTTTTGCAACCCTTCTATTCACACTGCCTACGCTGTTAATGGACTACACTCCTAAGGAACGAGCGTCAGTCGACTTGATAATGGAGAAAGCTAGAGAGATCAAAGAGAAGCTTCAAGTTACTGAAGAGGAAGTGGCAGAAGTTAAAACCAATCTTCCTATCTCCTGTGGTCCTTTTGAAGTTAAGCTAATGATGGTTAGCGATAGTCTCAACGAGATTCTTAGCAAGACTACACTAAGGCTAGATGACGTTAAAGAAATAGACAAGATATTTAGTGACCTAGACAGCTTAAGCCACGACCTTGACAATCTAATAGCTGAACTAGACACGTCAGTAGGAGAGTATCAAGTATTTGTCAACTGCGAATACTCAAAATGGCTTGGAATGTTCAAGGATATAGGTTTAAATCCACAAGCTACCATAAAAGCAGATTTTCAAAAAGCTGCGCCTCTCAGAACGAGAATAAACCAAATTAAGGAAGTCTTAGAGGCTGGGCGGGTTCTTGCTAACGAGATCATTAAAATTGCCGAGCAAGCTTACTACGTAATCCAATCTTTTTATGATCCCAGCATTCCTGAAGAAAACCAATCAATAATTTTTGCAAAGAAAAAAATTGCTGAAAAAGCAACTCCATGGATAGCTTTAGATGCGCTTTTCACCGCTTTCACTAATTGGGGCAAAAATTACAAAGTTCAGATTTCAAAATCAATAAATCACCTGAAGCGCTCATTAGATGCTATTGCTAATTTGCGAGTGAACAACAAAAGACTAATGCAGGTTTTAGGCAAGGACTTTAAAAAAATGATGGAAAACATAGAAAATGCTGAGAACCTGAAACTTGACATTGAAAAAAGAGCGTTTAATGCCTTTAACGTTATCGCAATAAAAGATGTATTCCAATCCTGTTTAGCTATCGCTCGAAGCGTGCTATTGCTTCTTCATGAGAAATTGAAAAGCAAAGAGAAAGCTATTGCGCTCCTTTCGCCCTCAGAAGACTTTCTATGGGAGAAGAATGACGCGTTAATCAAACGCATGGATCTTGTGACACAAATAACATCAGAATCATCAACTATCAAGCTTGGTGAAGTGCTAGAGAATCTTCCCAAGTTCTTGTCTTATGTGGACGAGTGCGTGGAAACAATAATAGTCTATCGCGACATGGAAGAGCTCTTGCTGAACTACCCTGTAGCAGAAAGAACATTTGAAAACCTATTCAGAGAAAAGGAAAGTGTCTCCATAAAAGACCTTCCATTTGCACCAAAGTACGCTGAGGAATACCTCAAACTATTTTATAGCCAAAAATTCCGTGATTTTTCTCTTGACAGAACAAGAATGTTACTCAAGAAGGAAAAGTGAAGTTCTTTCCGTTTGCTTTCGACAATCATTCCGTGATTACAACCCTCAAAGCTGTCGATAATCACAAGAAGAACCAAAGTTGCTAGCATTGGCACTATATGCTTATTAGCTTTTGATTAACATTAAACGTTGATGAAAATGGCTTATGAAGGTTTTAAAGAGTACCAGCGTCGGGAATTCTGTAATGACGTGAAATGTCCAGTGCAGATGAAACTGAACCAGCAAAAAGAGAAATCAGAAGAGTACGAGAATATTAGAAAAATCTGTAGCACTGATTGTGTTTATACAACTTGGCAGTTTCATCACTGGCTCATAGAAAAAGGTTACATTATAATTGCCAGCCTGAAACTGAAAGGTAAAGCCAGTTTTTTTGCATCAGTGGATGAGAATTTGCTGAAGTATATGGATGAGCAGATTCAGAGAGGAAAACACAGTAGTAGAAGCCACCTAATAGCAAACATCTTAGCTGAGCATAGGGAAAAGAAACTCAAATGATGTATGCTTCTGTGATGTACCTTCGCATAACCCATTGAATCTGGAAGTAATGTGCGATTCTAGCGATGGAATTTTTCATCAAATCTATCCATGTATCTCTCTGTCGGTAAAAGGTTGGGGCAATCAGGTACTCTAGCTTGCTGTATATATCACGTAGTTCAAGCTCTCTTCTCTCCTCGTCAGTAACAAACTCCTTAGGGTGCGGGCCAATCGACCAGCCTGTAACTCCCTCAACACACCCTTCAACCCACCAACCATCGAGCACGCTAAAGTTTACCACGCCGTTATGAGCTGCTTTCATACCGCTTGTTCCAGAAGCTTCCATCGGTGGAATTGGCGTGTTAAGCCAAACATCAACTCCTGAAGTAAGCTTGCCTGCGACTTCCATGTTATAGTCTTCAAGATATGCGATTTTAATCTGATCCTTCAACTTATCAGCGTAATTGTGAATCTCTTTTATCAACCGTTTGCCTTCTGTATCTCTTGGATGAGCTTTTCCAGCGAAAACCATCTGAATTTTTCCGCTTTTATTCACTTCCAGAAGCCTGTGTAAGTCAGAGAAGATCAACGTTGCCCTCTTATACCCTGTAGCTCTTCTAGCAAAACCTAACGTTAGCACATCTAGGTCCAACTTCACACCATTGTTTCTTTCAACAAAATCAATAAGTGATTTTTTTGCCTTCATATGAGCATCCCAAATTTCTTGACTTGGAATTTCTAGCGCTCTCACAAGCAAAACGGGTTCATTTGCCCAGCTTGGAATGTATTTGTCAAAAAGTGCTCTGAAAAACGGGCAAGTCCATGTGAACGAGTGAACCCCGTTGGTGACGAACCTGATGTAGTGGCCTGGAAATAGTTTCCTCGAATATTCCATATGTGCCTTAGAAACTCCATTGACATATTTGCTTAAATTCAAAGCCAAATATGTCATGTTCAAGTTATCTTGACCTGCATATTGCTTGATATTTAGTATCCAATATTCCTTGCCCAATACATCATCAACCATATTATAAGAGAACTGGTCAAAGGCAGCTTCAATTGGAGTATGTGTTGTGAAAACACAGAGTGACTGAACCTTTTCAGCATCCATATTCTGCTCTTTCAATAATTCAAAAGTCAAAAGAGCAGAATGGCCCTCATTCATGTGATACTTCCTGATTTTGAAGCCCAACTCGTTAAGAATTCTTACGCCTCCTATCCCAAGCACAATTTCTTGCTTGAACCTGTACCGTTTATCGCCACCATAAAGATAATCAGTAATCCTTCTATCATCTTCAGCGTTGCCTTCCACATCAGTATCCAAGAAAAGTATTGGTACCATTCCTCCCGTGGGGCTTTGATATTCGTACAGCCAAGCTTGAACCTTCACTTGTCTTCCTTCAATCGTTACTGTCGTTTTTTTTGGCATGAGGAATAAGGATTTGGAAGGGTCCCACTCTTCAGGGAATTCTTGCTGTTCCCCATATTTTGTGAGCTTCTGTCTGAAATATCCTTTCCTGCTCACTAAGGTCAACGCCACCATCTGCAACTTCAAATCTGCGCTGGCTTTAACGATGTCGCCTGCTAAAACCCCCAGTCCGCCACTGTAAGTTGGAATGTCTTTGACTATACCTATTTCCATCGAGAAGTACGCGATTCTAGGATCTTCCATGAAGTGTTGTCTGCAGTTTTTGCTGCAGAAACAATACTTTTTTCCTCCAAAATTATCATATGTTATTTGCATTCTTATTAGTGTGTCACCAGTATCTATCTGGGTCCCGCAGACTGGACATCTTGGCGAACAGTTTGACTTCAAAACACATCAACTCAAATAACCATTTTCCATTGACGAATAATTTAATCGAACTGATAAACCATTCGAAAACTTGGTTAGGAATTTTCCGACAGGAAAAGGTTATTTAATTCTGGAACCAAAGGTTCGGCGGTGAAACATTACATGGATTGGGGAATGAAAAATCGTTTAGCCCGTCTCATTCAAGCTGACGGCAAAGCCCTTTTTCTGCCAATAGATCACGGGTACTTCCAAGGTCCGACACGTATGCTGGAAAAGCCTGGAGAAACTATTAAGCCATTGTGGAAGTATGCGGACGCGCTGATGATGACCCGAGGAGTTTTACGTAACTGTATTGACCCCGCAATGCCTAAACCGGTAATCTTGCGTGTTTCAGGTGCCACAACTGTAGTTGGAGAAGATTTAGCTAACGAAAATTTGGTGACTTCCATTGAGGAAATTCTTCGCCTTAACGCTACTGCTGTTTCTATGTCTGTTTTTGTGGGTAGCAAGTATGAGCATGAGAGCTTGTCAAACTTGGCTAAGCTGGTTGACATGTGCGAAGATTATGGGATGCCTGTTATGGCTGTCACTGCGGTTGGTAGGGAACTTGAGAAGCGGGAGGCTCGCTATCTAGCTCTGTGTTGTCGAGTTGCTGCTGAAATTGGTGCTAGAGTCGTAAAAACCTATTATTGCGCAGATAACTTTGAGAAGGTTGTTGACGGCTGTCCAGTTCCTGTGGTTATTGCAGGTGGACCAAAAGCCGAAACTCAGCGTGAAGTATTCGATTTCGTCTATGATGGCTTGCAGAAAGGAGCAATAGGTGTAAACTTGGGTAGGAACATATGGCAGACTGAACATCCCGTGGCTGCGATTCGAGCTGTAAGGGCTATCATTCATGATGCTTATACACCTGAAGAAGCGCAGAAACTTTTTGAACAGGTTAAAGCTGGAACTGCTTGAAGCTTAACCGTTTCTGGTGACTCCGTTTGCTTGTGGCTGTTTACCATAATAACAATGATGTGCGAGTAGAGGAGATGCCTAAGCCTGAGATCAGAGATGACGAGATCCTTGTGAAGGTCATGGCGAGTGGGATTTGTGGAAGTGATGTCACTGAGTGGTATAGGGTTCCGAAGGCTCCAAGAGTTTTAGGGCACGAAGCAACAGGGGTGATTGACAAAGTAGGTAGCAAAGTTGCCGGTTTGAATGTAGGTGACCGGGTTTTCATATCGCATCATGTCCCGTGTGAAAAGTGTCGATATTGTTTAAGAGGGAACCATACGGCTTGCAAGACTTTGCATACCACGAATTACTATCCTGGTGGTTTCGCTCAATACATTCGAGTGCCTAGGATAAACGTCGAAAAAGGAGTTTACAAGTTACCAATCAACTTGTCTTTCGAAGAGGGGACTTTTATTGAGCCTTTAGCTTGTGTGGTTCGTGGTCAACGGTTGGCGGAAGTTAAAAAGGATGATGTGTTGATTGTGATTGGAAGTGGTGTCTCTGGGATATTGCATACGCAGTTGGCTAAGCATAGCGGTGTCAAGCGCGTTGTAGTGACTGATATAAACAAATATAGGTTGGGATTAGCCAAGAAATTTGGCGCGGACTTCACGGTAGACGCAAATGAAAACTTGCCGCACAAAATAAAAGAAATCAATTATGAAAGGTTAGCTGATAAGGTAGTGGTTTGCACAGGAGCAACACAGGCTGCTTTAGCTGCGTTGGATTGTGTTGATAAAGGTGGTACAATCATGTTTTTTGCAGTGCCAGAGCCCTCAGTAAAGATTCCAGTGCCAGTAAACAAGTTCTGGAGGAACGAAATTACTATAAAAACCTCTTATGGTGCAGCGCCAAACGATATTGCAGAATCTCTTAATGTCTTGGCTAAAGGAAAACTGAATGTTAGGGACATGGTAACACATAAACTAAGCTTGAGACAAGCTGCTGAAGGCTTCAGGTTAATGGCCGAAGCAGGAAAATCTCTTAAAGTATTATTGGAACCTAACAGAGACTAAAAAAATAACATGTAATGCCACGTCCATATTTGAAAACTTCCCAACTTGAATCACTATTCAAAGCAATTATTATAGTTTCAAAGCTAAGATTTTCAGGTGTACTCTACGATAACAACAACCTTCATATCCGAATAGTGACAGCATATTTAACCAAGTTTTTTAAGTCAAGAAACATAGATAGTCTTTTCATTAAATCAGAGAGCTTGGGAGGAATAGGCGTCTAAAGGTCAACGCCTATATAAATAGAAGAAAAGTACTGGGATTCGGGGAGAGAGATTGATGAAACATAAATCACTGATAGTTTTGTTCATTACAATATTTCTATGCTCAGCTTTAACCGTGACTCTGACGATGGCGCAATGTCTAAGATGCGATGGAACGGGAGAGATAGAATGTACTTACTGCGATGGTGAAGGTGAAATAACAGTAGACGAAGGTGCACCCTGTGAGTACTGCTCAGAGTCTGGAACAATGGAACCTCTAATTATCCTAAAGAGTAGATCTTCATGGCTGAACGATGGAAAAATATCGGTGCAAGTCACATACGAAAATTATGAACCTGTCAATGCTCGAGGAAGAGTAACTGCAAAGGTGGAAGTCAACGGTAACACTTACTCATCCACTTCATCAACTACTACGTTTCCAGCAAAAGAAAATACCCAGGTTTCTCTAACCATAGACGGAATTTCGTCTGCAGACTACAATACGCTCCAAGCGCAACAAGTATTTTCGACCAGCATCACTCTCGACGCTGACGATATCAGCTGCCCATACTGTAATGGAACCGGATTAACAGCTGCAACAATAGAATGCCCTCAATGTGGTGGAGTCGGCTTTGTTGCGTGTCCAGAGTGCGATGGCTTAGGAATAGAGGACGGAGCGCAGAACACAGAGTTGGACATTGGCGGAATTACATATGGCTTAGCGGGAGTTGCTTTGGTTGCAGGAGTGGCTATAGGTGGGTTTGTATTAATAAAGAAGAGGGGAATCAAGGAAGAAGACCTTAGAAAAATGTCGATTAATGAATTTCAAGATTGGGTTCTTAAAAGAATGAATGGCAAATTAGCTTCACAAAGCGATGTTCGCATGGGAATAGATGGATATACACTTGAAGGTCAACCCCTTTTAATAAAACAGAAAGATGGAATCGACAGAAACTCGATTGAAAAATTCGCTGCTGCAATGGCACGACGGAACGCTAAGAGTGGAACAGTTGTCGCTTTCAGTTTTGGAACTGATGCAATTAGAGGAAGAGTCAGAGCCAAAATGAGCTACGGGTTCGAAATACAAATGGTAACGATTAGGGAGCTAATAGACAACAGAAACAGACCGCTATGAAGAGTACCAACAGCTATAAGATACAGTTTTCCTGCTTCGTTTCCTGAAGCATAATTCATACCTTCTCTTATTATATGCAATATGGATTGCAGAAAAACTACACATAAAAGCAACTTGATCTCTATCCCATTAAAAATAGGAATGAAAAATATGCTTTCTCGAAATTGTGATGGTTGTTCTCAAATGAAGGCGTGTACTAAACGCTATAAAAAAGTCGGGAAGGGCGGAAAGGTTTACTGTCCTGATGGTACAGCACACCTAGTGGACGAAGACATTGAAATTCAAATTGCCTTTTTCGATGAAAATTGCGTGAAACACACACAATAACTATCTTCAATATAGATTTTCAGATTCGGCAACTTCCGCTAATGCGGTTATGACTCTTTTCGTTCAATCAGTTCGATAAGAGTTCCATCTGGATCTTCCACAAAAGCTATTGTCGAACCTGTGGAGCTGAGTTTGAAAGGCTCATCAGTTATTGTAATCTTTGCTTTTCTCATTGACTCGATTGTCTCGTTAATATCTTTAACATCAAAAGCAAGATGATCGAACAGGCGAAATTCGTAGTCTGGTTGACTGAATTCTTTCTGATTTTGGTAGAAAGTTAATTCAAGCGTAGCCCCCTTGGCTTCAGGGTCTCGGAGAAAAGCGATTTCAGCACTATTCTGAGGTATCTCTCTTCTACTCAGAAGAGTTAGACCAAGAAATGTTTTGTAAAATTCAATAGAGCGATTTATGTCGCTTGTTCGGATGCTTGTGTGAAGGAACATTCGTTTTCGCCTGTTATGTTAAGAGTAAATTATTTGCTATAAACAAGATGATCAAACTTGGTGTAGCGATAGAGAAGCTATAATTCTATGGTTTTGTAGGCTAGAGTCTTAGCAGTGATCATCCAATGCCTTGTTGACGAGTGCGTCTGCCTTCTGGATTTGAGTGTTGGTTCTGGGGACGTATACAAAAGTTGCTTTCTTGAAGCTTCCGCTCAACTTTTGGACTTTCCTCCACAATTTTTCAAGTTCCGAGTTTTTCACGCGATATTCTCCTATAGCTTGTTTGACTACTAATTGACTGTCTAGGTAGCAAATTACTTCTTCAGCTTTGAGTGTTGCTGCGGATTTCAGAGCTGCGATTATTGCTTCGTATTCAGCTTGATTGTTTGTTCGAAAGCCTAGGAAACGCGATTTTGTCATCAAGACTTGACCAGTTGACGAGAGGATCAAGAAACCTATGGCAGCCGGTCCAGGATTTCCTCTCGCACCTCCATCAGAGAAAATCTTTAGTTGCTTAGGTATATTTTTCCCTCGTTTTTGTGTTGTTTGAGTAATTATTTAAAGTGTATGTGGTGTTTCTATTGCAATTCTTATTGTAATATATTGACTTCATTTTGCGAAGCTTTACAGTCACTCGCTCAAGCTTGGAAGAGAGAAGAAAGGGGTTATCAGCATTCTTAGACTAGAGAAACTAAGTGCTTCTAGCTTGTGTGTTTTGACCACTCTTCTTTCAACATGGAAGCGAAGTTCTCTTCTTCTAAGACGAGTTTTTTTACTTGTCTCCAAGTGTCAGAACAGTTTTTGTAGTTGACACCTACAATGCTATGAATTACCCTATCGACTTCTTTTTTGTTTGAAGTTGTAACTTGTATGCCGGCTTTTTCAAAAACTTGTTTAAGATGCCTAAAGTAACATGTCAAAGTAACTTCACTCTTGAATTATTATTGGGGTGACTTTGTAAGTTTTGCGTTTTTGTCTACTGCCGTATTCGAAATGGTGTTTAAATTCTTATTCAAATTCTGAATCAAGATTTCATAACAATTATTGGTCGAAAAGTAATAATTAAGAATTGAAATGGCAGCTATCAAACGTTCATCTTTGATTGCGCTCATTATTTTAGCGTTGCTTCCAGTTCTTGTTGGGCTTGGACAGGCAACAATAACTAGTTTCACACTAAGAGCTGGAGAAGATTTAGCTCACCCAATAAGTCTCATAGTGGAAGACCGTGTTTTAATACAGTACAAGATTGTTGGAGGAAACGTTAGTGAACTTCAGTTTTCCATCAGCTTTCCAAATGCTACTGTGAGTAATTTCGACTCCATAGGTGATTTTAGCTATAGTTTTATCAACGACTTTGAGGGAGAATGCATGCTGAACTTCAATAACACAGGTCAATCGGAAATGCATGTAACCTTAGACTATGAAGTTAGGCATTACATCTTTGGTATTCCTCAGATGCTTTTCATGACAATAATAGTTGTTTTGGCTTGTGTTGGAGGGGTTTTTGCTTTCGTGTTGCTGGGAAAATCCTATTGATGATCCGTTAATGTGAATTCAGAAATTTTAATAATGTGTAACTACCACTTCCGTTCATAACAACTTGAACAATGAGTGAATGGAATGCTTGTTACAAATAAGGATTTAATGATTCCTGCAAGCGAGAATGGTTATGCCGTAGGCGCTTTTAACGTTCAAAACCTTGAAAGCACTCTAGCAATAGCTGAAGCTGCGACTGAGGAGAATTCGCCTGTGATAATGCAGATTACACCTAGTGTCATCAAATATGCGGGTTTAGCTTATATATCAAACCTAGTG
>Ga0209536_100000597_pt1 | contig 58490 bp, 50 predicted proteins | sample DeeMarSeWOR28_12_FD_187461 | JGI IMG/M metagenome (GOLD analysis project Ga0209536, IMG submission 187461) | Marine sediment microbial communities from White Oak River estuary, North Carolina - WOR-2-8_12 (SPAdes) (version 2) | ecosystem: Environmental > Aquatic > Marine > Intertidal zone >...
TCAACGTCGTCTTACCATGATCAATATGACCAATCGTTCCTACATTTACATGCGGCTTGGTCCGCTCAAACTTCTGCTTCGCCATGTCCTTGTCCTCCCAATAGTTTTAGGAATTAATGCAATAAAATTTACAGGCTGTTAAACCCAAATATCTAAAAGCCGCCCCCAGCAATTATGTGCAAGTTTGGCAGACTTTAAAAAATGGAGCCCACGACCGGAATCGAACCGGTGAACCTCTTCCTTACCAAGGAAGCGCTCTACCGACTGAGCTACGTGGGCATTATGCGATGGGTTTTTTAAATTCTTTTATTCCGTAATAAACGGACAATATTTCTTCCAGCTCCTATGGAGCGGGAGACGAGACTCGAACTCGCGACATTCAGCTTGGAAGGCTGAAGCTCTACCAACTGAGCTACTCCCGCTTAAATTTTACCGGCTTATCATCCCCAACCCAAAATCATATAAGGAGAAATAAAAACCATATCCATAAAAAGTGCTATTACAGGTATGCTGGAAGTCATGTAGTCGCCGTCGATCCCGTAATTGACACCGAAATCTCCTACATATGACTTGTTTTTAGGTTGGTGGTGGGGGGAGGATTCGAACCTCCGAAGGCTTCGCCGACAGATTTACAGTCTGTTCCCTTTGACCGCTCGGGAACCCCACCTATTCAATAGTGTTTAAGTGGATTGGGGCATACAGATTGCGATATGGTCTAATCTACCCGAAATCCTAAATCCCTGGTCCAGACCCGACCGGGAGCAACACACTTAAACTGTAAACCCTGACAGGCAATTTTGCGAAATGTTCGCTAATATGATAATTGCACCACGACGAGCCGAACCCTGTAAACACGCATGGAGCCAGCGGAGGGACTTGAACCCCCGGCCCACTGATTACAAATCAGTTGCTCTACCAGCTGAGCTACGCTGGCCAAACAACATAAGTATCTAAATTAATTTTAAATCTGATTATTTTCGTTAACCCCGGGATGGCAAGTTTTTAAACATATATTTTTATCTGTTTACAAAATAAATAGCAAGCTAGAAAATTGTTTATTATGATCAATTATAGCAAAATATTATGATATTAATAGTATTTTCTCTAAATTTCGCCTATTATTATTAATTTTCATATTTTTCGTTAAAGTTTTATGCCAAAAGTGACGATATTGAGCTAGCAAATGAATTAAACCAAAGCCCATATTTCCGCACAATCAACATCGAGAACATGTTAAGAAAACAAAAAGCTTCATTGGAGCACTGGATTACATATTTTGGGGCCTTTGTCTTTGGATGACCCAATGCGCGAAGATCTATTTTAATCACTTTTTTATAAAAGTAAAGGCTTACAACTATCTATCGCAGCGCCATTTGGCATTTTTTCAGGTCCCGAATAATCCATCTTTTATGATAAATGTTGTATTCATATTACTATAAAAAAAGAAAAAAATTAATCTTTATTTATTCGCCTTTGTGATATAATATCAAATTAATTGGGTAAGCCCTTGACAAATTTGCTTTTATTGGGTTAATTCAAAAGGAAATTTTGCAAATGGAATCAACTGTACACGCTGGTAATTATCTCATGCTTCGAACATTCTATCCCTAAGGAATTAATCTATGAATTTTCGTGTCTCAATTATGATGGTGTTGTTGCTCATCTTGTGTGGCTGCGCGCATTTGGTTCAGGATACATCCTTACCGTCGAACAAAAATGCTCACTCATCCGAGCCCCCGAATTTAACCCCAGCGCAATTTGAACAAAAAGAAACCCTTACCGAAAAAAACGCCCCACTACTTCAACCAAATATGCACGAAGACGCAGCAAGGACAGCCAAACCCACGCCTGAAGACGAACCACCTGACTCCGTGTCGATTCGGGTTGACGAGAGTTATATAAACGATGAAAAAAATCCAGCAGAAAACCTTTCTCCTACCAAAAAGGCCCAGCCCGCCCTAGATGAAGCCCTCGAGTTGTGTCAGGTTTCTCAAGATTTCTGGCAGAAGGGTGAGCTTGAAAACGCGGTTGATGCGTTGGATCAGGCTTACGCCTCAATCTTAAGTGTCGATACAACTGACCAACCTAAAGTCATCCAGCAAAAAGAAGATCTGCGTTTTATGATCTCAAAGCGCATTTTAGAGATTTACGCATCCCGTAACATCGTTGTCAATGGAAACCACAATGCCATTCCCTTGGTGCTAAATAATCACGTTCAGGCTGAAATCGAGCTGTTTACCACAGGTAAAGAAAAATATTATTTCATTGAATCTTACAAACGCTCCGGCAGGTATCGGCCGCAAATTGTTTCAGCGCTCAGAGAAGCCGGTCTGCCTGAGGAACTATCCTGGCTGCCCTTAATTGAAAGCGGTTTTAAAGTAAACGCTCTTTCTAGGTCCAGAGCGTTAGGACTTTGGCAATTTATTCCTTCAACAGGCTACAAGTTTGGTTTGAAACGCGACAAATTCATCGATGAGCGTATGGACCCGGTTAAATCAACGAAAGCTGCCATTGATTATTTAAAAGAACTGCACGGAATTTTCGGGGACTGGTCAACGGTATTAGCCGCATACAACTGTGGAGAAGGAAAAATTTTACGGGTCATTCGGAATCAAAATATTAATTACCTTGACAATTTCTGGGATCTTTATGAACGACTTCCCCGTGAAACAGCAAGATATGTCCCGCGTTTCCTGGCGACCCTTCATATCCTCAGCAATCCTGAAAAATACGGGCTTGATTATATCACTGTCGATCCTGCCTTGAAATATGAAAGTGTTGAGATATCAAAACAGGTGCATCTTAGGGATGTCGCCAAGGCCATCGACGTTTCAGAAAAGCAACTCAAAGCGCTCAACCCGGAACTACGCTATAAAATATCACCGGGGGAGAATTATCCCCTGAACGTTCCGCCCAACCAAGGCGAAGTTCTGCTTGCCAATCTTGATAATATCCCCGTTTCTTCTCCTCCGCAACGGGCTTTTGTCTATCACCGAGTAAGATCAGGTCAAACGCTTTCCTTTATTGCCCGCAAATACCGAACCAGCGTAAGAAGCATCATGCGGACCAATAAATTGAGACGTTCAAATTTCATTGTTGCCGGCAAGCTGCTGAAAATCCCCCAAAGAGGATATATTTATAAGAGATCAAAACCTGTTCGACCCATAAATGGTCAGGCACTAACCCATATTGTAAGAAAAGGTGACTCGTTGTGGATCATTGCCAAGCAATATGGCACCACCACCAAGAAAATTCAGCAGTTAAACCATCTAACGACAACCGCCTTATATAACGGGCAGGTTTTGACCATATTTCCGGCGAAGGAAGATCTCTCAACGAGAGAGGGTGTAGGCACTTATGAAGTAAAAAGCGGTGATAGTCCTTTCCTGATCGCAAAGCGACACAACATGACCCTGGAACGTTTTTTGTCATTGAACGATTTATGGCAGGGGTCTACTATATATCCGGGACAAATCGTATATGTTGAATAGATGTTGTCCATCCAAGGATATTTCTATTCTCAGAAGCGTCCGTTTTTAGAGCAGCTGGAGTAAACGGCTCAATTCGCTTTTGGTCAAGTGACGCCAAGCCCCCACAGGAAGCTTACCCAATTTTACATTTGCAATCCGTACCCGCTTCAGATCCGTTACTTGATTGCCCATTTTTCGGACCATGCGCCGTATTTGCCTATTCTTACCCTCTTGAAGGATGATACGAAACCGTCTTGCAGAAATCCGTTTTACACGGGCCGGCCGGGTTTTTGTTCCCATCAGCGGCAGTCCTTTTGCCATGTGCTGCAGTGCACCATCGGGGATCGGTTTTATTAACGCAACTTCATATTCCTTTTCATGGTCAAATGACGGATGCGAAAGTTTGTGGTGAAGACGTCCGTCGTTGGTCAAAATCAAAAGGCCGGTGGTATCCTTATCTAATCTTCCTACCGGATAGACCCGCTGGGCGACCTCCAGCAGATCGACAACAACTTTCTCTGCTTTCTGGCGGCAACTGGTCACATAATTCTTGGGCTTGTTGAGGGCGATGTAAACGAGTTTCTGATTCATGCGAATTGCGTTTCCATCCACTTCGACCAAATCTATGTCAGGATCGACTTTGGTTCCGAGCTCAGACACGCCAACACCATTTACTGAAATGCGCCCGTCTTGAATCAGTTCCTCAGCTTTGCGCCGGGAGCAAACCCCGGCCGTGGAAAGATATTTTTGCAGTCGCATTAATGACATAATTTCGTGAATCGAGTTTCGAGTTACGTGTTGCGGCTTCCGAGCTGCGAGTTCCAAGTTGCGGAGCTTTTACCGTGGATTTTTTTCTGCTTAGACCTCAGGGCCGTTTTTCTGATAATTAATTGGTAAGAAACAAAGGTTCACGTCAGGTTTCGGGGGTCAGGTTGCATTATTCAGATTTCTTACTCCTGAAACCTGGTTTGCTGCGCCATAGCAGGTTTAAGAACGATAATCCGCATTAATCTTAACATAGTCGATCGAAAAATCGCAGGTAAATACCGAAGCAATGCCAGTGCCCATTTTCATATCGATCGTGATGCTAAACTCAGATTTCTTCAGCACCTCACTGGCCTTATTTTCGGCTACATTGCCACATCCCACGCTGTTTTGAACCATCAACACATCATCAAAATAAACATCAATTGTATCCGGATCTACCGGCACCCCTGCCCTACCGACAGCCATAAAGATTCTACCCCAGTTGGCATCCTCTCCGAAAAATGCGGTTTTAAGCAAATTGGAATTGGCTGCCGTGTTTGCTATCTGCCGGGCATCATCATCAGATGAAGCGCCTTTGACTACAATTTCAACAAGCTTGGTAGCGCCTTCACCATCTTTGACCAATTGTTTGGCAAGTGTTATTAAAACATCGTCCAACACGGATTGATACATCGCCATCTGATCTGTGTCATTGACCAACACCCCAGAGATACCGTTGGCCATTAAAAGCACCGTATCATTGGTACTCGTATCGCCGTCAATCGTAATCCTATTCAGCGACTTATCTGCAGCTGCCTTGAGCATTTCTTTTAATGTATTTGGCTTTGCTTTTATATCGGTGATCACAAAACATAAAAGCGTAGCCATGTCGGGGTGTATCATACCTGCTCCCTTGGCCACACCGGTTATCGTAAAGGGTAAACCGTCCAATTTTCCATGTCTTGAAACGATTTTCGGAACGGTGTCGGTCGTCATAATGGCCTCTGCAAAATCAGTGACACCATTAGGATCAAGCACTCCGATGAGGTCCGCAATTGCACCTTCAATTTTATCCATCGGCAAGGGCTCTCCAATGACGCCAGTGGATGCCACCAGCACACGGTTCTCTGCAATTCCAAGCCCCGATGCAACCAATCGCGCCGTATGGATAGCATCCTGCAGTCCCTTTTCACCGGTACAGCAATTGGCGTTGCCACTGTTTGCGACTATTGCCTGGCAGACACCTGATTTTATGCGTTCTTTATCTAAACGCACTGGGGCGGCCTCAATCTTATTCCGAGTAAATATCCCTGCAACAGTCGCCGGAACTTCGGAATAAATAAGGCCCAAATCTTTCTGCTTGTTCTTTTTCAAACCCGCAGCAATTCCTGCCATCTGATATCCGGGACAGATTTTCATTTCCGTCTTTATCCTTCCTTTGAATTTTGCAGCTTTTCTATGCGTTTTGTATCATAAACCTGCGTAATCGACGATAGTTGATGCTCGATAGACTTTATTTGACAGAGATAACCGGTATTGTCAATCTGGACAATTGACAGAGGTTCGCTTTTTTAATAGAATCATAATCAATCTCACCAACAGATTGTCTTCCAGATTCTTTCCATTTTTACTAAATCACTGATTCAGGAATGAAGATGAGAAATTTTAAACTGACCATCGAATATGATGGTAGCCGATATTGCGGATGGCAGCGCCAGAATAATGATCCCACTATCCAGGGTGAGATTGAACAGGCGCTGATGAAAATGATCGGCCTGAAGATTTCCTTGATCGGCTCGGGCAGAACCGATGCCGGTGTCCATGCCTATGGTCAAGTTGCCAATTTTAAGTGTGACACAAAACTCAACGCCGAGGATTTCCTGGGCGGACTCAACAGTCTGATTCCAGACGACGTCATCGTTATCAGCTGCGATGAAGTCGATGAAACATTTCATGCACGTTACAACGTAAAGAGTAAAACGTACGTTTACCGAATACTAAATCGATCAAGACCTGCTGCGATTTTTAGACAGTATGCATGGCACATCCGAAAAAAGCTAAACCTTGAGCCCATGCGCACGGCAATAACTCATCTAATCGGCTGCTATGATTTCAAGGCCTTTGAAGGTGCAGGCAGTCCAAGATCTCACACCAATCGCTGTGTTATAAAGGCAAACTTATTTGAAGAAAAAAACGGATATTTAGTGTTTGAAATTGAAGCTGACGGATTCTTACGATTTATGGTGCGCAATATCGTTGGAACGCTGGTAGAGGTAGGACTTGGTAAGATAACACCTGCAGATTTTAAGCGCATCCTGGATTCGAAGGATCGCTCGCAAGCCGGTGTTACAGCGCCGGCACGGGGATTATTTTTAAAGGAGGTCAATTATTAACCCGAAACTATATATTCCGCCCACTTCTTCGATCCATCCTACTTCTTCGGTCCAAGCCGCTTCTACGTTCTATTCCGCTTCTACGATCTTTGCCCGATCTTCTTTCCGGAAAGTAACCTGTGTTTGAAAATTGCCTTCTTTCAGCACCTGAACGTCTGGCTGCACTACCTTGTTTGGTTTTTGCTTCTGTTAAGTCAAATAGCTCTTCGTTGCTACTGAACAATACTTCTTCAGATTTTTCGGAAATAAAGAGCTGTTTATCTACTATATTCAAGCCAACTAAATAATGCCCCTTATATCGTCCTTCGTCTTGCTTCGTAATGTGCTTTATATCTGCTTTGAGAAATTCAATAGACTTACGCGCTTCAGCTGAGCTATATTTCATTTTCAGTGTCCGGCCAACCTCTATATGACTCAACATTGAAGAACCTTCTTTGACTAAAACACATGCACCATTTGAAGATAAATCTCTTAATTTAAATTGATAAATAGGAACGGGACGACCCAGGTCTATTTCTACGCTGCAGGATAAATCTAACATATTTCTGGGTTCGGATCTTCTTTCTTCATTGTAGCCTGTTAAAGTATCTTGAGTCATGCTTTCACCTTATAATCAATTCCCCTAATTGCGTCAAAACTCAATTTGGTGTTATATGTTATTTGACATTGCCATTATGGCTTAATTTTTATGTATTTAGAATCTTTATATCAAAGATTTGGGGGTTGATGCAATCAATACCCGATGATATAGAGAGCGACAAAAAAAATTAACCTTCCGGCTTCTATAGATAAATTATTAAAAACCCACGACGGAGGAAGGATAAATATGTCAGACTTCAGAAATCTTAGCCCCCAGGAACTTCGCCAAATTAAATTACATTTGTTGAAACGCTATCGTGGATTTCAGGCCCGAAATATAAAATTGGATATGACGCGGGGAAAGCCGTGTTCCGAGCAACTTGATCTTTCCATGGGTATGCTCAATTGTGTAAACGACGGTGAATATATTGCAGAAAACGGTTTAGATTGCCGCAATTATGGTGGACTAGATGGAATTCCGGAAGCCAAAGCGCTTTTTTCTGAGTATATGGAAGTTGATGTGGATGAAATCATCATTGGTGGAAATTCCAGTCTCAACATGATGCACGACACCTTTATGCGGGCGATGGTAAACGGCGTCACCGATGATACGGTTCCTTGGAAGATGTTGCCGAACGTAAAATTCCTGTGCCCGAGCCCCGGATATGACCGCCATTTTTTTATCTGTGAATATCTCGGTATCGAAATGATCACGGTGGAAATGAAAAAAGACGGACCCGATATGGATATTGTTGAGGACTTGGTTACAAACGACGAAAGTATCAAGGGGATATGGTGTGTGCCGAAATACAGCAACCCCACGGGTATTGTCTATTCCGACGAAGTGGTGGATCGCCTCGCAGGTATGGCGGTCAAAGCCAAAGATTTCAGGATTTTTTGGGACAACGCCTATGCCTTTCATCACTTCGGCGACCGAGCTGCCAAATTAAAAAATATTTTTGCGGCCTGCAAACACGCCGGTAATCCCGATAGAGTCTTGATGTGGGGCTCGACATCCAAAATTACCCTGGCAGGAGCCGGCACGGCGATGATGGCAGGCAGCAAAACAAATATAGAGCGCGCCAAAAAACAAATGGCTTTTCAAACCATCGGTCCCGATAAGCTCAACCAGCTGCGTCATGTGAGATTTCTCAGGACGATGGCAGGAATAGAAAATCATATGAAAAAACATGCCGCAATTTTACGACCGAAGTTCGACGCGGTGCAGGCTACATTGAACAACGAGTTGGAGGGTAAAAATATTGCGGATTGGAGTAAACCCGAAGGTGGTTATTTTGTCAGTCTAAACATGATGGAGGGATGCGCACGCGCGGTAGTTCAAATGGCTGCAGATGCAGGTGTGAAGTTGACTCCAGCCGGTTCCACCTATCCTTATAAAAAAGATCCCTTGGACCGAAACATTCGGATTGCCCCATCTTTCCCCCCGCTGGAAGATATTCGCCAGGCAATGGAATTAATCGCAATTTGTATCCAGCTTGTCAGTATTGATAAAATTTTGGACAAATAAAAAACCCCGCTCGGAAACTGAGCGGGGTTTACCTTTAGATCGAAAGCGAAATTACCTGTTCCTTCTTTTGGAAGCCTTAAGCGGATTGATCTTGGCTTTTGAGGAATCAGAAGTAGCCTTGATATGGGAGGCCAAATTACAATTTCCGCGTTTCCATTTCACAGTGGGATCAGGGCAAGCCGTGCAATACCAGCCCGATGCAAACTCGGCCCCGCGATTGCAGCCATTGCATTGCTCAACGATCTGATGGCAAATCCCGCCATTATAGGAGCAACCGTTTTGGGTCATAAACGGACACTCCACACCCTGTTTAATTGTCGCACAAACCATTGGAATCACCCCCTTAAAAGTTATTTTAAATAATAAAGCTGGAATACAATTTATCCCAGCCGTTGCTGAAAACAAAAATTTGGCGGAATATAATTAAGCAAATTCCGCTTGTCAATAAATTTTTTTTCAAATTTAGTATGCGATGACTTATGAAAGAATGCTTGATTTTTTTTTTAAAACATTGTCAAATCTGTTGAAATTAAAAAAACTTCTAACAATTGCTTAACAATTCCCATATATCAACCATCACTCACAACCATCGAATCTAAATTGAGGACTATGATGAACGAGGATACCATTATGACGGAAATAACGCGTCTTGGGGAAACAAAAATACCATTGCCCATTCAACGAAGCGCAAACGGATCAGACAGCATCAGCCAGGTGTCAGACGAGAACAGGATTCTGATTGATGTCAATGCACCACATTTAACTCAAATGGTTAAGGACGGCCAAACACCGCTTAGTTTTGAGCTGGCAGGTCCCAGGAAAACCATTTTTTTTGATCCGAGCAAACTGCGATGTGCTCTGGTAACCTGCGGCGGTTTGTGCCCGGGGTTGAACGACATCATCCGTTCGATTGTTCTGGAGCTTCACTACGGCTACGGGGTTCGAACGATCTATGGTATCCGATACGGTTTGGAGGGATTTATTCCCAAATATGGTCATGATCTCATCGATCTGACTCCCAAATCCGTTGTCAATATTCACACGCAAGGCGGATCAGTCCTGGGTTCTTCCAGAGGACCCCAAAATATTGATGATATAGTTGACTGTCTGGACCGCATGAATATCGGCATTTTGTTTATGATCGGCGGTGACGGAACGTTGATGGCTGCCACCCGGATTGCAGACGCCGTTGTCGAAAGGAATCTGAAGATCAGTGTCGTCGGTGTCCCCAAAACAATCGACAATGACATCTATTTGGTGTCGCGATCATTTGGATTTGACACGGCCGTCGACGTAGCCACCCATGCAATTATGGGAGCCCACAATGAGGCTGAAGGCTACCCCAACGGCATCGGACTTATCAAACTTATGGGGCGTCACTCCGGTTTTATCGCCGCAACCGCTGTGCTGGCGCAACAGGATGTCAATTTTGTTTTGATACCGGAAGTCGATTTCGATCTTGAGGGACCAAATGGGCTCTTGCGTGCGCTTGAAAATCGCTTGGCTGAAAGAGGACATGCTGTGATCGTGGCGGCTGAAGGTGCCGGTCAAAAATTCTTTGAGGACGCAGGAACCGAACGCGATGCCTCGGGAAATATCAAATTAAAAGACATCGGACTGTTTTTAAAGGACTCTATCGTTTCTTATTTTAAGTCGAAAGGAATTGATACTTCCCTGAAATATATCGATCCAAGCTATATGATTAGAAGTTTGCCGGCAAATGCAAATGACCGGGTCTTTTGCAACTTTTTGGGACGAAATGCCGTACACGCTGGAATGGCCGGCAAGACGAATCTTCTCATCGGTCATTGGAATAATCATTTTGTGCATTTACCGATGAAAACGGTGGCCGGAAAGCGCAAAAAGATTGACCCGCAAGGAATGTTGTGGCGCAGCGCCCTGGAAGCTACGGGGCAAGGATGCCTCAAGAATGATTGAATTAGCATTTCGAATTTTGTGCTTCGTCTTTAGTATTTGGTGTTTTGTTTCAAAGGTAAATTCGCGAAAGCGCAAATAATTAAACACATAACACCAAACTCATCAATCCTCCTGTTTAACTTCGATGAATTTCTTTCCTTTAACCGTCAAGATATGCAACTTTTTTTGGGCGTCTCCATTTTCATCAAAGCGGGTCGCCCCAGTCACACCCTGAAATTCATCTAGGTTGTAAAGCTCGGCCTTTAATTCACTTCGGAAACGAATATGCGGTTTGCTGACAATATCTAACAACAACATGGCAGAGTCATACATTACCGCTTCGATAAACCCCGGCTTTTCCTGATAGGTCTGTTCGAATTTTTCAACAAATGCTTTAACCTGTGGGGATTCACTTTCGACAAAAAACGCATCGGGCATAACGGCACCCTGTACATATTGTTTGGCCATCTGAATTAACGAATCAGAATGCCAAAGATTGGTTCCGAGCAGCAAAATGTCATTGACATCATAATAGGCGAGTTGGGGGATAATCAAACCTGCTTTTTTAGGTGCGTCCGGAATAAAAATGGCCTCAAAATCCACAATGGGTTGTGGTTCCTCATCTTGCTCATCGGCCTGCTCTTCTTCTCGCTCTCGCTGATCAAATAGTTGATCTTGACGCTCTTGTATTTTGGATTGATCTTTTCTTATATTCTGCAACAGGGCCTCTACCTCCGGTTTAAGATCCTCGGGTATTTCATAGTAAAGCCCTACAAGTTTTTTTATTGGATCAGCAAAATCCGTATGCTCGGGATTGTAAGCTTCGACACCTACAACTTGACCGCCTTTTTCTATCAACTGATCCCAGAACAGGTTCATAAACGTATCTCCATAATTTTCATCAGGATACAGAATCGCAAACCGACCGAGGCCAAGGGAATCCATCGCGTAATTGGCAATGGCCTGAACCTGCATTTGAGGAGTAATAAAATTTCGAAACACATTATCACCGATTGAAGTAATGTTATCTTTTTGAGTGATCGTAATAATCGGGATCCCGTGGGTTTGGGCCTCTTGGGCAGCAATTTGAGCTGTAACGATCGGACCGATTATAGCCGCGACCTGTTCTTCATTCAATTCCTGCAGCGCTTGTCGTGTTTTATCGGGGTCTCCTGCGGTATCCTTAACAATAATGTTAACGGAAGGCTTACCATTTAGGGAGCTAAACTGGTCCAAAGCAAGTTCAATGCCTTTTAACGCTCTGAGGCCAAACCTTTGGTAAGGACCACTGAGCGGAAGTAGGCAACCAAGGGTATGGCGTTTAAACAAGGCATTTTTCCTTATTTCCTCCATTAGGCTTTGAGCCAACGATCTATTTTCATGATCGGGATAGCGTTCAATGAATTCCTCAAGAACACGCAAGGCGTCACCATATTTTTCTTCCATGGCGAAATTTAAACCCAATTGAAACAAGAGGTAATCCATTGGCAGTCTTTCTTCGGCACTATCCAATAAAATGGCGACATCATCGGACTCGAGCAGTGCGATGGCCTCCTTTAGCTTCAAAGCAAGGCTCTCCTGATCGAACGCCGTGGATCGCCTTTGCGCTTCCAGATAGTATTGAATTGCATCTATGGGAGATTCCATAGCCATGTATGCATCGCCGATCAGCGCATAGGTTCTGAAGATATGATCCGGTGAGTCCATATTTTCCAAAGTTTCTGCAGCGCGGTTGACGACCTCTTGGAATTGACTTTCTTTGTAAAATGCAAAAAGCATTTCAAACAGAGCATCCTGAATTAGTGAGCTACCCGGATATTCAACGATCAGACGTTGATAGGCTTGGCGTGCAGTGTTATAGTTGCCCAATTTGGAGTTGATAATTCCAATTTTCATCAAGGCCGCAGGCGCCATGGGCTTTTCTGAAAAGTATAACAGATAGTCATTATAGGAAATTAAAGCGTCCTCATACGATTCGGTCTGAAACTGCTGTTCAGCCTTTAAAAACAGCTCATCAGCTGATCCGGAGGGAGCTGTGCCAGGCTTAACCCCGGGTTTGGGAACACACGCACATAAGGATGCTAGAAGACCAAAAACGATGATGCAATGATTTAGTTTCATATTTATCAGTTTACATTAGATATAAATATTGTCAAATAATTGTTGAATCCGCATTGAATTTATTGCTTAGTCTTTATCTACGTATCTTCTTTGTATCGAACGAAGAATATCAAGACAAGAAAAGAAGATTGCCACGAGTTCAGGATCAAAATGGCGGCCGGTGCTTTCCTCGATTTTAGATAGAACTTCGGGTTCGTCCCACGCCTCTTTATATGCACGAGCCGTTGAAAGGGCATCATAAACATCCGCCAGGGCTACGATTCTGCCATACAAAGGAATCTCTTGATTCTTCTTTCCTTGTGCACCTCCATCGGATCGTTCAAATCCGTGCAAGGGTTTGCCGGTTCCCGGGTCAACATGCCCCGGATACCCCTCTCCATCCCAGCGTTCGTGATGATTTAATGCAACCTGAGCAGCGGCTTCGTCAAAATCAGATTGACGATCTAAAAACAACTGGGCGCCTAATACGGTATGTTGCTTCATTATTTCGTATTCGTCCCGGTTAAACCGGCCGGGTTTCTTCAAGATCAGATCTGATATGGCAATTTTCCCCACATCATGAAGCATGGCCGCCATCCGGAGAATATCGCGATTTTTATCAATTTCCTTCTGAGGCAAATTACGGTTATTGGCCCATTTTTCATAGATCTCAACAGCATATCCTCCGACTCGGTTTACATGAGCACCGGTTTCTTTGGGGTCGCGCAACTCTGCCATGCGGATCATTCTGAGCAGAATTGCTCGGGTCATCTGGGCCCGTTCGAGTGCCACAGCCGCAATACTGGCAAAGTGCAACATCATCTTTTCGTCTTTTTCGGTAAAAGGTATGACCCGCATGGCCGCATCTTGAGAATTGATTATCTGCAAAATGCCGAGAACGTCATCATTAAAGTTTTTCAGAGGAAGGGTTAAAACTGAACGTGTTTTATAATTGGAGTCCTCATCAATTTCTTTATTGAAGTGGTAAGGCTTTGTCGGTTCGATTTTATAAACGTCGGGCAAATTAAGGGCTTGGCTGGATGCAGCTACATAACCGGCAATGCTCTTCTCGTTGACGGGTATACTGAAGGTAGAATAAATCAGCTTTTCCCCTTCGGATAGGCGTCTTTGCAGCGTATCATTTTGAGTATACGTGAAGTGCAGCATATCTCTGTCCCGAATATAGATGGAACCCGCATCAGCGTTTACAAACCGGCGTGCCTCTGTTAGAATTCGTTCCATTAAGATATCCAAATCATGGATTTTACTAAGATCAATTCCCAAACGCGCCAGCACTTCCAGTTTTTCATTTTCACTTAACATGATTAATCCTCTTTCGATGCCTCCTTTGACGGCTTACGATATGCTTTGTAGTTACCCGAAAAGGCCGCCTCACTTTAGCAGAAAAAAGATTTATTTCCATGATACCACAACATCGCCAAATTCATAGAATTAATTGAGGCGTCAGGGAGTTTTTAATTCAAAGCCTTAAAGAGAGCGAAATGAATGATCGCTCACGAAAACCGGGCACTGTCTGAAAATTTAATAGAAAATATTTTGCGCAGCCAAATACGAGAAATTTGCATAACACAACAACATATGATAAATTTTTAATATAGCTTGTAAACAAGCATCCAAGCCGATTTTCGTACCCGTTGTCGTCAAACTGAATGTTAATGATAAAATTCTTCTATTGATATCATCATATTATTAAAAAAACGGGGGAACTTAACGAGGAGGAACTATTACATGAATTTAATCCGGTTGATTGTAATTTTAATTATTGCCTTATTTGCGGCGTCAGCCTCGGCACAGTTTTATAAATATATTGATGAAGAAGGAAACATCCGGTTCACAGATGACATAAATCAGGTCCCACCAGAACAGCGAGCCAAAATTCAAAAATATGTAGAATCGGTCAGCGATAGCGATAGCGAAGAAAATAATCCCCAAAAAGAAGAGTCACAAAACGACCAAGAACAGGAAAATTCAGTAAATTTAACCGATGAATCAGAACAAGAAAGCCTTGAAGAAGTCAGAAAACGCCTGGCCTCCTTAAAGGAAGAAATTGATAACGAATACAAGGAGTTGGTAAAAGAAAAAGAAAAACTCGCCAAAGAAAAAGAAGATGCTGTAAATCGTAAACAAATTTTGGAGTACAATGAAAAGGTTGACCGGTTAAATGAAAGAGTAAAAGCGTATCAGCAAAAAGGAAAAGATTATGAAGCTCAGGTTGAAGCTTATAATGCCAGAGTGACCGAGGAAAATGCAGCAAGAAAAGCCGAAGATAAAAACGAATAACTCCCTCATCGATTGGATGGTCTTTTGATCTCCATTTTAGCATCCTTTTCTCCGTTTTATTTCCCTGGATTATCTAATCTACAAAATTAGAAAATTTCATGTCTTTGCAGCATAATCCTTGACATTATGCCCTGTTTTTAAATATGATCATTTACTTAATCTGATTTAGCCCAATTGAATTATTTTTTAGGGAGAGCACTGTGGCCGTAAAGATCTTAATTTAGATAAGTGCGTAATATCATGCGATCTTTTAAGACTAATCATAATTAAACGTCTCGAAACACACTTGATCTTATAATTACTATAATTATTTTAAGCGACAGATGGTTATATCTTCAAATTTAAACCTCATACCATATCCAGTGGATAATTATCATCTGAAGCTGCTGAGCCAGCCAAAATTAATCTCCGGTCAGGAGCAGGAAAGGGAATCTGTGAAACACTATAGCCGTTTTCGCTATCCGGGATTTTATAAATACCGTATGCATTTGGAAAGCGACTATACAACCTACAGTCCCAGGCGCAGCATGGAATCCACTAAAATCGATCAAGTGGGATTATTGATCGACATTTATGTCTGATTTTTCATTTCCGAAAAGTTGACACACCTGATTTTTAAATTATCTTCAGCCTGAAATGTCCCAAACCAATGCTCAACATTTTTTCAGGATAGTTATACTGGAAAACGCGATCGAAGCCCAACTTGTAGAATCCATTTTAGACCAACATCAGATACCGCACCGTATTCGATCCTACTATGATACGGCTTACGATGGGCTATTTCAGGTTCAAAAGGGTTGGGGAGAACTCTGTGCGCCGTTGTCTTATAAGCATGAAATCCTTGAAATTTTACAAAATATCAGATCGAATCGCCAGGATGACTAAAATAAAAAACTAAAAGGAGGTTCAGCTATGCCCAAAGCAAAACCCGCCGCTGCAACAGATTTTGAACGAGCTCTTGAAATCGGTCGACCACCAAACGTAAAAAAACTATTCCCAAATTCCAAAGCACTCATTGTTAGCGGTAAATTTGTTGACCGAGCTATGCTCAAAAAAGGCAAGGCCATAGCGATGGCCGCTAACGGAAGAAACAGTTTTGTTATAAGAGGTGCGCTTCAAGCCGCCCAAAGGGCCAATTCTGCGATTATCATAGAAATAGCCAAGTCCGAAGGCGGCGCCAATGCTTATTGCGCGGTAAATTACTGGAATATTGCCCGAATCGTCGACGCCGTGTGCAATGAACTTGGAATAACAATTCCAGTGGCCATCCATGCCGATCACTATGGGCTAAAAAGCCAAGATGAGGTAGAAATCGCCAAAATTGAAATACCCTCTATTTTTGACGCCGGCATGACTTCCATTGCGATTGATGCATCTCATATGCCTGATGACAAAAATTTATTAGCGAATTTAGAATTGAATCCGTATGTACCGAAGTGGGCCGGACTTGAAACGGAGATTGGTGAAATTAAAGGCAAAGAAGGGCTCTCAACGGTGGAGGAAGCGATGTTTCTCATTCAAGGTCTGAATGCTCACAGTATTTTCCCGGATTGGATCGCCTTAAACAACGGCACCACTCACGGCATTGAGCAAAGTGACAAGGGCATACAGGTTGATTTAACCGCTGAAATTCATGAAGCCTTAGCAAAATATAATGTGTCTGGCGCCCAGCATGGGACATCCGGCAACAACTCGGACAGATTGAGAGAAATAGCCGCTAGAACTCGAACCACCAAAGCAAATGTGGCCACCGCGTTACAGATGATTTCTTGGGGACTCGAAGTAAACGACTATGGAAACGCTCAGCTTGATAAAAATGGAAAATTCATCAAACTAAAAAATCAGGGCGTCACAGAAGAAATGTGGCATCAAATGGTGGCCCATGCCGAATCACAGGCTTTGAAGGGCGGCGATTATAAAAAACTCAACCTGCCCTTCGAAAACAAATTACTGGGGCAGGCCGCTGAGATTAAAATCCGGATGGTCAAAAGAGTTGAAACTTTTGTCTATAATATGCTCGTAAATGTTTTTAACGCTGAAGATACAGCCTCTCTGGCGATTGCCGAAATCCTTGAAAAAGCATCTCATGATGCCGGCCCAAAGGGACAACGGATTGAAGATCCCGCAGATTGGACACCGGAATTAATTACCCAGCGAGCTGATTCTATCAGCATCGACAAGGGGCCGACAGGAGACTTTGACGATTAGTTTGTGCCCCTCATCCCCGTAATCTGTTTTCGGCGTATCTGGCATTTCAGATGCGCCGAATTTTTATGCGTCAATTTATAAAATAGAACTCGATTCCTTATCCACCTCAAGCAGCTAATTTTTTGCCATAGAATTCAACCTTTTGCTAAAGTTTTTAAACAAATTGACCGATAAGGGAGTCAGGGGGGAATGTCAAATGCACATCCCAAATTATCAAATGCACAACATTTTAAATGTCTACAGTAAACAGCTCGAACAGAACAAAATGTTGGGCAATACGAAAATTCGGCTAACGAAACCTTTAACCGACCAAATCAAATTAACGCCCGAAGGAAAACGTAAAGCAATTATCGAAAAGGTTTCAAAAGAAATTTTTTATAAAATCAGTCGCTTAGGAAGTAAAAAGGAGGCCGACCAAATCGCCTTAGGAACAGCTCAGGATGGTTCGGAAAACACGGGCGGATCGGATTATAAAAAAGGAAACAAATTTATATTCAATGTTATTGACGATATAAATTCAAAAAAGACCAATACAATTTCAGTGGAGGACACCAATTTTTTGATAAAACGGCTGGAACAATGGTTAGAAGAGTCGGCTGGAAAAGGGAGGGGAAAAGGCAGATCAGGTATCAATCAGGAAAATCGTTAACACTGGGAGAACTTATCTGCCTTTTTGCTTAATTGATGGTAAAAAGAATTTAGCGTTATAACCAGCCGAAAAAGGGGGTTGTCATGATTAACGCAATCGGCGATGTTGCGAGGCAACAGACAATACGAGCAAATTATAATAGTGAAAACCACGACCAAGCCGCAACTGTACAAAAAAACGAACAAATTCGAAAAAAACGACCCGTTGAAAACGCCGAAAAAAGCTTAAGGTCCAAAATGAACCTGCGAAATGAAGAAAACACAACGGCGAAAAATGTTTTAGAGGATGGTAAAATCGTCGTTGAAAAATATGATGAGGACGGCCGGCTGATCCGAAAAATACCGCCGGGATATCTTCCATTTGGCGAATTAGTCTGACATTCAGAATAGATCAGTCATTTGAAAGACTTAGTGCGATATTATTACCAATGGACCGTTCAATTGTCTTGTTTTCTATTCGTTTCGGCGTTATTCCCAAATCTGCGCCCTTTCTCTTTGGGAAACATCTTCCAGCCTTCTTCCGCTTTCTGCCAAACGCTTTTCCATCATTTTGAATCGCTTTTCAAAACGTTTTACGGAACCTAACAAAGCTGTTTCCGGATGAATTTTGGCGAATCGGGCAATATTAACAAGCATCAATAGTAAATCGCCAATTTTCTCATCGGCCACCGTCTTCTTCTTGCCGAATAAAGACGATTTCAATTCGGCAATTTTTTTTTCAAATTTTTTCAGATTATCCGAAATACGGTTCCAATCAAATCCTGCCTTAGCCGTGCGATCAAACATCATAAAAGCCCGCATCAAAGCTGGAAGTTTACCTGGAACAGAGTCCAAAATGGATACATTTGCTGTGCTATTTTTTTCTGACATTTTAATTTTTTGCCAATTTTGCAAAATGTCGTCAGGGCTCTCAACCCTATCTGCACCAAATACGTGGGGATGGCGCCGAATCATCTTTTCGGTGCTGACACGCGCAACATCATGAATGGAAAATTGCCCAGTTTCTTCAAACATCCTGGCCATAAAAAATATGTGAAACAATACATCGCCAAGTTCTTCACATATATCTTCTGGATTATCGGCCTCGATGGCATCGGCGAGTTCATACATCTCTTCAAGCAAATAAACCAGCATCGATCGGGGTGTCTGTTTTCTGTCCCACGGGCATCCATCGGGGCCCCTTAGCGAGGCAATCAATTTAAGCAGATTGTCTATCAAAAAACTTTTATCTTCTAATTTGGGATCTTCCACGCTTTTTTCAATTCCCCTAATTTATCTAAGAAATCCCGCTTCATATCTTTTGAAATAACTTTTGCCATGTTTTCAGAAACCCATATCACCTGGGGAGCCAGAATGGATTTTTTGATGATTGGTGCGCCTTTTGGAAGGAAAGCCGTAAGGATGATAAAAACAACAGAAACGATTAGGATTCCTTTAATCATACCAAATAGGACACCAAATATGCGGTCCACCCAACCCAAAAACGCAATATTAAGCAAATATTTGATTATTGTACCTAAAACATTAATAATAATTAAGACAAGACAAAAAATTATCAAAAAGCTTAAGATATTAAGGTATGCCGTATCCGCAATGAAACGCGATAACCATTTTACAACACCCTCATAGTATAGATAGGCCGCATAAAAGCCGCCAAGGACGCCGACAATGGATGAAACCTCCTTAACCAGCCCTCTAAAGAGACCTCTAACCAGACAATAACCAAAAATAATGATGATTAATATATCAAATGGATTCATTGTTTTCTGAAGCGCTGACGGTAAGTTCTGAAATATTTTATGACATGGGCTATCAAATATCGATTGGTTATCATCCTTGATTAAATGCCGAAAATTTTAAAGGTAACAGCAGGTTGAACTAACAAAGCAGGTATTCGGAGTCAAGGTATTTTTACTTGCAGTCTCAGCTGAATGTGCAAATATCCCGATCACCTCCAAAAAATTTGAAACTATCGAATAGCTTAATTGGATCAAATCTAGTTTGCAAACGATAAATGAGGTATGGTAGAGAAATAAGGCGTTAAAATGAAGGCGTTAAAATGGCCGGATTATGCTTTTTTTTCGGGGCTTAAATTGATATAAATAATAATATTCTAACTTTATTTAATCATACGTTGCAGTATGACGAATACCTCGGATACTAACAAAATCGAACTTACTTTTACCAATATAGATTTAACCCGGCAACTATTTGGCGAACGCAACAGCAATCTGCTACGTATTGCCGAGGCTACTGATGTCACCATTAACACAAGAGGCGGCAAGGTATTCATTCAGGGAGAAAGCTTTGCAACGAGTGTTGCCCAAAACGTTCTCAATCAGCTATACGGCCTACTAAAAGAGGGTTATCCCGTCCACACCAACGACATCGATTATGCGATACGGGTTTTAAGTGGAGATGATCGTGCACGGCTGAAAGATATTTTTCTAGATACGGTTTACATTACTTCAAAAAAAAGTTTGATCACGCCTAAGAGTCAGACTCAAAAAGAATACATTGATGCCATCCGCAAATATGATATAGTTTTTGGCATCGGGCCAGCCGGGACCGGTAAAACTTATCTGGCTATGGCGATGGCTGTATCCGCATTGTCCAAAGGGTTGGTCAGTCGCATTATTCTGACGCGACCGGCAGTTGAGGCGGGCGAGGAGTTGGGTTTTTTACCTGGAGATCTTGCCGAAAAGGTAGATCCGTATCTGCGGCCGCTTTATGATGCACTGCACGATATGATGCGATTTGAGAAAGTGTCAAGTCTGATGCAAAAAGGGGCTATCGAGGTTGCTCCAATTGCATTTATGCGTGGCCGAACGTTAAATGATTCCTTTATCATACTGGATGAGGCCCAAAACACGACATCCGAACAGATGAAAATGTTCCTCACCCGGATGGGATTTAACTCCAAAGCGGTTATTACAGGCGATATTACTCAAATCGATCTGCCGCCGGGGCGCACCTCCGGCCTCATTGAAACAAAAAATATTCTTCAAGGAATAAAAGGCATAAAATTTGTATTTTTTTCTAAAATAGATGTCGTCCGCCATAAATTGGTCCAAGATATTATCAGAGCCTATGAAGAACTCGAGGAAAGCAAGAAAAATAATAAACCCTTGGTCAACAAAAATAAGTCTTAATTTGAGCTTTTACATTTCTGGAAGATTCATTCGCACGATCCATTTAAATTATGAAATTCGAAAAAACTAAAGAAGCACTCAGCAAATTTTTTGATGCCAGCAACCGCATACGCTGGGGCATTCTAGCTGCCATAACGATCATCTTTACGCTTTTGCTTTATCCAAATCTGGTCATAACCAAACATCGCTATGACCTCGGCGATGTAGCTGAGCGAGATGTTAAAGCTCCGAAAGACTTCTTTGTCGAGGATGAAGCTGCTACAGAAAAAAAGCGTCAGCAGGCTATGGAAGAGGTATTGACGGTTTATGACTATGACGCTGGTCTGGTCACGACACTGACCCAAAATGTGGACCGCGCTCTTGCGGACTTACGGGCAGTTATAGAAGCCGAAAATACGAAAAACAGACAAAAATCGGCGACACCCTCCCAACTGGAAGAAACCCTAACTGAGGAAAGCAAACCATCTTTACCTGAACAAATATGGGCCAAACGCAAAGAATTTGAAGAACGAATCGGCTTACGCGTTAGCAAAGGCGCCTTTAGGGCTCTCGAAAAGGAAGCATTTTCCAAAAAAATTGCGAACCTTATCAATACAATTTTAGCTGAAATTTTAAAAAACGGAGTGGTTACCAACAAGGAAATGCTCCTGAAAGAAATGGATAAAGGCATCATTTTAAGAAATGTAGATACCAAAGAAGAGCGAGGAGTTCGAAATTTAGAGCAATTCTATGGTCTTGATCAGGCGAAAACCAGGGCCCGAAGTATCGGTCAACCGTATTTAAAAGACATCGACTATACGGTGAACAATTTGATTATTGATTTTGTTCAAGAGCTCATCCACCCCAATATTACACTGAACAAAAACGAAACCCAAGAACGCAAAAAACAAGCCGCCGCAGACATCATGCCGGTGCTGCACAAAATTAAATCCGGCGAGATGCTTTTGCGCGAAGGGGAGAGAGTCACTGAAGTCCAGCTGTTAAAACTAGAAACACTAGCAGCCCAGACCCAAACCGAACAGGTATTGCTAAGCAGTGTAGGTGCTGCCATGCTTATGCTGTGCCTTTTGATCACAACCTATATTCTCCATATAGATCGACATATTCATCACGCCGGTAACCACAATAAAAATCTGCTGCTGATCGCCAGCATCACATTAACGTTTTTCTTACTTGCTGTCATGTCGGCCTCATTTTCCGAAATGGTAACTCGAAATTCACCCTATCCCATTTCTGCAACCTCGGTTTATTTTGGTGTTCCACTGGCCTCGGGCGCAATGATTATTTGCCTGGTTCTCGGCCTTACGGTGGCAATTCCCATCGCAGTGGTCATGGCGATTTGTTTTGCCGTTATCTTTCAAAATAGCTTTGAAATCTTCATTTACTTTCTCATAAACAGCACCATGGCCGCTTACTGGATCAGGGATTGCAGAGAGCGCAAGGTATTTATTAAAACCGGAGTGAAGATCGGATTATTAAATATTGTACTTGCCACCGCCATTGATTTTTATATGGCCGAATTTTCCAGTATCGGGCTGTTATGGGATTGGGCGTTTGCTTTTCTGGGAGGTATTGGAGCCGGTATCGTAACAGCGGGCATCGTCCCGCTGGTCGAAATGATTTTCGACTATAAGACGGACATTACCCTGCTTGAACTGGCCAACTTGGATCGGCCAATTTTGCGGCGATTGATGATCGAAGCTCCGGGAACCTATCACCATTCTGTGGTTGTTGGGACGTTGGTAGAAGCAGCTGCATCTGAAACCGGTGCCAATCCTCTGCTCGCCAAAGTTTGCGGGTATTATCATGATATCGGTAAGATGAACAAACCGCTATATTTTATTGAAAATCAGAGAGGCAAAAACAAGCACGACAAGCTTGCGCCGTCTATGTCTAGTCTGATTTTGATCGCACACGTTAAAGACGGGGTTGAAATCGCCAAGAAAAATAAACTGGGACAGGTTATCATCGATACCATAAAGCAGCATCACGGCACCAGCCTCATCAAATATTTTTATGAAAAAGCAAAACAGCTCAAAGGTGAAGATGCGGTTAAAATTGATGATTTCAGGTATCCAGGTCCCAAACCCCAAACTCGGGAAGCCGGTCTTGTCCTGCTGGCGGACGCGGTTGAGGCCGCATCAAGAACTCTTGAAAATCCAACTCCCTCCAGAATCCAGGGACTTGTTCAAAATCTCATTGACCAGATTTTCTCAGATGGCCAACTTGATGCCTGTGAACTTACCTTAAAAGATCTGCACAACATTGCTAAAAGTTTTAATAAAATCCTGACCGGTATCCATCATCATCGGATCGAATATCCCGAGCAACGTGCAGCAGTCGAGGGTAATGGAAAAGGAAAAACAAAGAATGGAAGTCCTGATAGACGACAGGCAAAACAAACACAAAATCTCAGCGAAGAAGATAAAAAAAACGGCTCGGGCCATCTTAAACGCCTTGGACTGTCCTGACGGAGAGCTTTCTATCCTCCTTGTGGATGATCAACAAATCGCAAAACTAAATACCGAGTATCTCAACAGAGAAGGATCCACCAACGTTATCGCCTTTCCAATGCGTGAAGGTCAATTTGGCGACATTAACCCAAATCTTCTCGGAGATGTGGTCATATCGGTTGAGACGGCTTGCAGAGAAGGAAATGCATTGGGCATCAGTATGCAAAAACGCTTTAACCAACTTCTGGTTCACGGTATACTGCATTTGTTGGGTTACGATCATGAAAAAACAACAAAAGAAGCAAAGCGGATGGAAAAAAGAAGTAAAACCCTTCAACAAGTGCTGGATGTAAACCTGGATTGAGTGAAGACTCAGAAAGCAATTCAATTTTATAGTAAACTTAACCACTGATGAAATAATTTATTATACTAAAAAGAGGAATGGAGGTTCACTGATGGCTGGACTTGCGGTGAAAGTTGATCAGGTGGCCATGTTACGAGAAAGCCGAAAAAGTCAGTTTCCGGATCCGGTAGCAGCAGCTGTAATGGCCGAATTGGCCGGTGCAGATGGCATTGTCGTTCACCTCAGGCAGGACCGTCGCCATATCCAGGACAGAGATGTGCGGATGTTGCGCAATATCATCCAGAGCAAACTCATCTTAGAAATGGCTTCAACCTCCGAGATGGTTGGTGTTGCGTTGGATATTAAACCGGATCTCGTAACTCTTGTACCTGAAAAGCGAGAAGAATTTACTGCAGAAGGAGGCATGGATCTCGTTGTTCATAAAGACGATATTACCGAAACCGTTGCCACTCTGCAAGACAGCGGCATCCCGGTTGGGCTTTTAATCGACCCGAACCCCGAACAACTTAAGATGGCCCATAGAACCAATGCCAGCATTGTTGAAATTCATACCGGCACATACACGGAATCAAAAACCGCCCAGAAAAGACACCAGGCCTTTTTAAAAATAGTGGATGCCATTAAACTTGCCCACAAACTGAAAGTCAGTGTCAGAGTGGGTCGCGGATTATGCTATAAAACAATAAAGGCTTTCAAAGGACTTATTGAAATTGACGAGTTTAGCATCGGACACAGCATCATTTCCAGAGCTTTGCTGAACGGAATGGACAATGCCGTGAAAGAGATGATAGAAATTATCAACGCCCTTTAAAACACGCGCGTAAAAAGTTCGCTTTTCTGACTTTTTTCGAGACCATCAACTTTAAATTCCATTGACGACGGAGCTAGCTATGTATCTCGTCACATCCAGTGAAATGCAAGAGATGGATCGCCAAACTATTGAATCATTTGGGATACCGGGCAGACTTCTCATGGAAAATGCTGGTCGGGGAGCTACCCGAATCTTACTGGATCATTTTTCCGGTTGCCTAAAAAAAAACGTAGGGGTGATGGCCGGTAGAGGAAACAATGGTGGTGATGGCTTTGTTATTGCTCGCTATCTTGCCCAAAAGGGTGTAAACGTTAGCGTCTATTTGCTGACAAAAAACAATGCCGTGAAAGGCGATGCGGCTGCAAATCTAAAGCTTTTATCTTCGCTGGAAATTCCACTTATCGAAATGCCGGATAAAATGGCCTTTTCGAAACATAAATCAAAAATGCGGTATTTCGATCTCTGGGTTGATGCGATCTTCGGCACAGGGCTGAAATCTGAGGTTAAAGGCTATTTTCGTGACGTCATAAATTTTATCAACAGCTTAAACAAACCGATCTTTGCCGTGGATATACCATCCGGCTTAAATTCGGATACGGGGCAGCCTTGCGGAGCGTGTATTCGCGCTCAGTCCACGGCAACCTTTGGCTTTGCCAAAACCGGCCATTTTCTCTATCCGGGTGCCGCATATACCGGAAGGCTAAAGATCGTGGACATCGGCATTCCCAACCATATTGCCGAAAAAGTGGGGCCGAAACAATATCTTCTGACATCGAAGCAGGTCCGTTCCTATTTTCACCCCCGACCAGCGGACACCCATAAAGGCAGCACAGGCCATCTGCTCATTGTTGCAGGTTCTCCAGGAAAAACCGGTGCGGCGGCCATGACAGCCATGTCGGCCATGCGAACCGGCGCAGGGTTGGTCACGCTGGGAATACCCAAGAGCTTAAATCCGGTTATCGAATCCCAGGTATTGGAAGCGATGACCGAACCGCTGCCGGAACGTCAAGACGAAACATTAGGTGAGTCGGCCTTTGATACAATCATGAATCTTATCTCGCAAAAAAAATGCTTAGCCATAGGCCCCGGTCTTGGACAAGCTGAAGATACAAAAAAGCTGGTCTGTCGCATTATTAAGGAAAGCCCCGTTCCGGTGCTGGTAGATGCTGACGGTTTAAACAATCTCGCCGGTAATACAACAATATTGAAAAAACTTAAAGTCCCGATTGTGTTGACTCCCCATCCCGGAGAAATGGCCAGGCTCATGGATATCACCGTTGCAGACGTACAACACGATCGTATAAAGAGCTCCAGGGACTTTGCCGTCAATTTCAATGTCCATGTGGTTTTAAAAGGCGCCCGAACGGTCGTGGCCCACCCGGATGGCAAGGCCTATATCAATCCCACCGGCAATTCCGGCATGGCTTCCGGGGGAATGGGAGACGTTTTGACCGGTGTCATTGCAAGCCTAATTACCCAGGGCTTTGCTCCCGAAGCAGCCGCACATGCCGGGGTTTATCTGCACGGAGCTGCTGCCGACACGCTGGCAGAATCCATCGGACCTTTTGGTTATCTGGCCAGCGACGTCATGAATGCTATTCCCGGAGAAATAAAAAAACTAACCGAAGCAACCAGCAAACCCAGCGACCATTACACAAACGAACACTGCCAATAGCTAATTTTCGTTTTATGGATGACTGTAAGTTCAACTTAACAACTCACTGCCGTGAGGAGATGCATAATCTGGGTCAAAAAATCGGTGCCCTTATCAAAGCCCCTGTGATCATTGCCCTAACCGGGGATCTCGGAAGCGGAAAAACAACTTTTGTACAAGGCCTGGCAAGAGGCCTTGAGGTTTCTGAGAATTATTATATTACGAGCCCCACATTCACTCTGGTGAATGAGTATCCGGGTCGGTTCCGATTGTTTCATGTTGACCTTTATCGCCTTGATAATGACTTCGACCCGGATGATATCGGTCTTTATGACATCCTCGCCAGCGATGCGGTGGTGGCTATTGAATGGGCCGAAAAGCTTTCTGAAAATCTTCTTTCAAACCATTTGGCTTTAAGCTTTGACATCATAGATGATCAAACCAGAAAAGTAAGCCTGTCTGCCTATGGACATGACGCTGCAGTTTTGATAAAAGCGCTCAAATGACATGAACGAAAACATACATTCCAGATGTGAAGATTTTTGTAAACGGTGAGGAAAAGAATGAGCGTAATCGTACAAAAATTTGGGGGAACCTCGGTTGCGAATCTTGAGCGAATCCGCGATGTCGCCAAGCGGATCGCCAATACCTATGATCAAGGCAACGATGTTGTCGTCATCCTGTCTGCTATGGCCGGAATTACCGACAATCTGATTGATATGGCCAGCAATGTGACGCAATCGCCGGACAAACGAGAACTTGATGTTCTGCTGGCCACCGGAGAACAAACCACCTCAGCACTGTTGGCCATGACATTAAAATCCATGAATTATCCCGCCCAGTCCTTGCTCGGGCATCAGGCTGAAGTCTTAACGGATCAATGCTACGGTAATGCGCGCATCATCGACATCAGGGCCGAGAAAATAAGGGAACTGCTTGAAAAACGCAACATTGTCGTGGTGGCCGGATTTCAGGGATGCGATCCTGAGGGCAATATCACAACGCTTGGGCGCGGTGGCTCCGATACATCCGCAGTGGCGATTGCAGCGGCTATCAAAGCAGATGTCTGTGAGATTTATACGGATGTGGACGGTATCTACACCGCCGATCCCAATATCTGCGCCAAAGCCAGAAAGCTTTCGATGATTTCATATGATGAAATGTTGAATATGTCCAGCCTGGGAGCCAAGGTGCTCCAAATTCGATCGGTGGGATTTGCAAAAAAGTTTAACATCCCCGTACACGTAAGATCTTCATTTACGGAAGAGGAGGGAACCATGGTCGTCAATGAAAATTCCGGTATGGAACGCCTTGTCGTCTCCGGTGTCACTCACGATAAAAACCAAGCTCGCATTACATTGAAAAAGGTTCCGGATCAGCCTGGAATTGCCGCAAAAATATTCACTCCGATAGCCGAAGCCGGTATCGTGGTTGATATGATTATTCAAAATACACGGGCCCGAGGGAAAACCGATTTGACGTTCACCGTGCCAAAGGCTGAATTTAAAATCGCCCTTGATATGCAAAAAAAGATCGCTAAAGAAATCGGGGCCGAGGATGTTTTTGGTGACGAAAATATCGCTAAAGTCTCCGTTATCGGTGTTGGAATGAAAGACCACTCAGGAGTGGCGTCAAAAATGTTTTCCGCCCTCGCCCAAGATAACATCAATATCATGATGATCAGCACTTCGGAAATCAGGATTTCTTGCGTGATCGAAGAAAAATACACCGAACTTGCCGTGCGCGTCCTGCACACGGCATTTGGACTGGATAAGGAAGAAATTTAGGAATTGAGGAATTGAGGCTTTTGATTGCGGAATGCGAAATGCGGATTTCGCAATGTAATAAAAGGAAAGGCACAAGGCGGATGTAATAATGGATTTAGGAATTTTAATCTACGCTGGCTTCTGCAGGCAGCGGACAGTCTAATTTTAATGCAAAAAAAACATCCGGTAAAGGGTGATACCCACAATGATGGCAGCCAATAGGAGGGCGAATATCATCTGATCGGTGCTGAATCTTTTCACGGCAATTGATAAGCTAATTATTTAAGGTTTCAGGCACTTTAAAATTGAAGAAATAATCCGCAATTCCGCAATCACAAGATTACCGCTTCTATCTCTTGCGCAATTCGGTTGGCCGCCATCTTCGGATCATCGGCATCTCTGATCGGTCTTCCGATCACTAAATAATCCGAACCGTTCGCCACCGCCTGTGCCGGTGTCGTAATCCGCCGTTGATCATCTTCAGCGCTTGCGGTATCCAGCGGCCGAATTCCCGGAGTCACGACAACAAAATCTGGACCGAACCTTGCTTTCATCGCGTTCGCTTCTAACCCCGAGCACACAATACCAGCACAGCCCGCGGCTTTAGCCATTTCCGCTCGCTGCAAGACGAGCCTGGACAGATCTGCCTGAAAATCAGGTTGAAAACCAGCATCCTTAATATCTTCCTTGGACACACTGGTCAAAACCGTCACGCCCAAAACAGCAACTTTTCCCTGACTGCCCGCAACGGCGGCTTCAAGCGTTCGTCTGGACTCACCGCAATGAACCGTTGCAAAGGTGACACCAAGCGCTGCAATCCGCCGCATGGCGCGCGAAACGGTCTCCGGGATATCATGAAGCTTTAAATCCAAAAATATACCAGCAGGCCCCGCAGCCTGAATGAATCTTATGATATCAGGGCCGGATTGTATAAATAATTCCAGGCCAACTTTAAACATGCCCACATCTTCTGCAAGAAGGTTCACAAATCGCTTAGCTTCATCAATGGAGGGGACGTCTAGAGGAAAAATGATATAATCTTTTGCCTTCTTCATCTTTTAAACCCAAGACGCATGGAAATTCGAAAGGTTAGATATCCTCATAGTGTTGCTTGACCCAGGAGAGATATTCTCCGCTTTTAATCCGCTCGACCCATTCTTTATTATCCAGATACCACTGGATTGTCTTTCGCAAGCCGGATTCAAAAGTCTCCTTCGGACCCCAGTCTAATTCGGTCTCCAGCTTTGAGCAGTCAATGGCATATCGAAAGTCATGTCCAGGTCGATCTTTAATAAATTTTATCAAATCTTTGCGGGGTCGCTTGTGTGTTCTTGGTTGCATCTCGTCCAGGAGGTCGCAGATTATCTCTACCGTATCAAGATTCGCCCTCTCACAACGTCCACCAACATTGTAGGTGTCGCCCCTTTTTCCATCTTGCATTATTTTCCATATGGCTTTGCAATGATCGCTGACATAAAGCCAGTCCCTGATGTTGCGCCCTTCTCCGTAAACCGGCAGCGGTTTTTCTTCCAGCGCATTTAAAATCATGAGCGGAATTAATTTTTCCGGAAATTGGTATGGCCCATAATTGTTTGAGCAGTTTGAAATGGTTACGGGCAAACCATAGGTCTTTCGATATGCTCTGACTAAATGATCGGAAGCGGCCTTGGACGCGGAATACGGACTATTGGGCTTATACGGGGTTTCTTCGGTAAAATAACCTTCGGCTCCCAACGAACCGTAAACTTCATCGGTGCTCACATGATGAAATAGAATCAATTGGTCCTGATGATCCCTGGCAACTTCAAGCAAGGAAAAGGTTCCTTCAATATTGGTTTTGATAAACGCATCGGGTTCAACAATGGACCGGTCTACGTGGGATTCGGCGGCAAAATTACATATTGTATCAATTTTATGTTTTACAAACAGGTCACTTAGGGTTTCCGTATCACAGATGTCGGCCATGATAAAAATATAGCGCCCCTGAAAAGCATCTTCGATGTCGGTCAAATTTTCCGGATTACCGGCATAGGTGAGTTTATCGACGTTTATGATTCGCCCTTTAAAATCAGCATCAGAAAGTAAAAACCGGATAAAATTGGTACCAATAAAACCGCAACCGCCTGTTACGAGGATATTTTGCATACACCCTCCTGAAAACACCTTGCCCGCTGGGACAAGCTCCTATTACACAACGATTCAATCCTCAGATTTCACAGATTATGTTATTTTCATATCGCAAAATTCGTCATACATAAAGCATTTTCTCGATAGAATGCGTCTTTGCCCTCCTTGCAATGCACGGGATGACTTGGAATTATCCGCCGTCAGCGAAAAATAAAAGCGGAACGCAGCACCCCGATCTTTGAGTTTGTCAGCGGATACGAAGCACCCGGTTTGAATATACAAACAATCATATCTTGTAGAAATTCATTGAATGAATTAATATTTAAATGTTATGAATATTAGCCTAAAGATTATTCAATAAATCACGCGCTGATCATAAGCCACTTCAGTAAATAAAACGGATCGACTCGTATCGCACCGATGAAAATAAATGAAAAACAAAAAAGGCTCTTACGAATGCTGCCGGGTGTCGATCATATCCTGGAACTGACAAAGAGCGAAAACTTTTTTGCAGATATACCTCAAATGGTGGTTGTCAATTCAATCCGGGCTGCAATTGAAGCTCAACGCCATCGTATTTTAAAAAAGGATTCGGTTATTTCTGAAGCAACGCTGTCTGATGCCCAAGTTCTTGAAGAAGTAAAACATTTAACAAGCGTTGCAATGACACCGAATTTAAAGCGTGTGATCAACGCTACCGGTATCGTTGTGCACACCAATCTTGGCAGATCATTGCTTGCGCCGGAGGCCGAAGAAAATATATCGCTAATTGCCACCCGTTACTCCAATCTCGAATACAATTTGGCCGCCGGCAAGCGCGGCTCCAGATACAGCTGTGTTGAAGAGATCTTATGCGAAATCAGCGGTGCCGAAGCGTCCATGGTCGTCAACAACAATGCCGCAGCTGTTTTGCTCTGTTTGGAGACGCTTGCAAAAAATAAGGCGGTCATTGTTTCAAGAGGAGAGCTTGTCGAAATCGGCGGATCATTTCGGATTCCGGATGTAATGGCCAAGAGCGGGGGGCATCTAAAAGAAGTCGGTACGACAAACCGCACCCATATTCGGGATTATGAAGACGCGATAGAAGAATCTACAGGCCTCTTGTTGAAGGTGCATCGCAGCAACTACAGCCTTATCGGCTTTACCTCTGAAGTGCCGCTGGCAGAGTTGGTTGAATTGGGGACCAGATATAGCATTGCGGTGATGGAGGATCTTGGCAGCGGTACGTTTATCGATTTTTCAAAATACGGTCTTATGAAAGAGCCTACCGTTCAAGAATCCGTGGCAACCGGTGCTGATGTGATTACATTTAGCGGCGACAAACTGCTTGGCGGCCCGCAAGCCGGAATTATCGTCGGCAAAAAAAATATTATCGATGACGTCAAACGTAACCCGCTGACCAGAGCCCTTAGGATAGACAAACTCACCTTGGCCGGACTTGAAAGCACGCTGCGATTATACCGAGATGAAGAAAAAGCAATACAATGTGTGCCGACCCTGCAAATGCTGACTGCGACAATTGAAGAGATAAACCAAAAGGCAAACCACCTTCTCGAAAGATTGAACGATATCAATGATTCTCGCCTTTACCTGCAACCGTTTAAGCTGTCATCAAAAGCAGGTGGCGGCGCCCTGCCCCTACTGGAGCTTCCCAGTCAATGTGTCGGCATCAAAATTGAAGGTTTATCCGCCAATTCCCTGGAAAGGAATTTACGAGAAAATGATCCGCCAATTATTGCAAGGATAGATGAAGATTATGTTATCATGGATTTGAGAACCATACAGCAAGATGAAATCGTGATTATAGTATCGGCATTCGAAAATATTCTGAAGAGAGATTGAAAATGGTAAATCAAAGAAGGGGATTAGTTCATAAACGCGGTTCCGCAGGAGATTTTTTATTTTCTAAGACAGATACCAAAAGTTTTAAAACCAAAAGAACCAAAGCACGCGAAAGTGCCTGGAAAGCCCTGAAACAATTTTTTCCTGATCTACTATCCGGAAAACGATTCCTCGAACATTCCGTGAATCGACTGGAATCCACAGACAAATTTGGTGCCATGGTTATTAAAATGGATAACCTGACTTCAAAAAAAGAAGAATCCAATACCCACAAAAAGATCATCCAAGCACTTGACACGGTATGTCAAAAAGAAAATGGCCTGTGGGGAATCCTTGAGCCTGGAATGCTGGGATGCTTTTTCCCCGAGAAAGATGAATTTGATTGCTACAGGCTTGCGCGAAGTTTTCAAAAATCTCTGAAGAACCAATCCAAAAAAACCGTAACCATCGGTATTGCAAGCTTTCCGACCCTTAAATATGAAAAGCACCAGATACTGGATAATGCTCACAAAGCACTTATGCATGCCGCATTTTTCGGGCCGAGCAGTGCCCAGATATTTGATGCGGTAAGTTTAAACATCAGCGGCGATCAACTGTATGAAACAGGCGATATCAAAGAGGCGATCGAAGAGTATAATCGGGCGCTGTTGCTTGATCCATCGAATACAAACGTCCATAATAGCTTGGGTATATGCTACGGTGTTCTTAAGGATTATAAAAAAGCGAAGAAGGCATTTATAGCTGCCGTTGAATTGGATCCCGATGAGTATATGGCCGTATATAACCTGGGATTGACAAATCTGTTGTCCGGTCAACCCGGCAAGGCCCTTAAACTATTTCTTAAAGCCAATAGCATCGTTGCAGATGTATTTGAAATCGCGTTTCAAACTGGAAAACTTTATCTGGAAAGGGGTGAACCTGAAAACGCCCGAAAATTACTCGAACAGGCATCTCGGCTTAAGCCCACAGCAGGCGCGGTTTTCCGGTATATGGGAGAATGTTACGCTACCCTAAACCAGGTAGATGCGGCAATTGCCGCCTATAAAAGAGCCATAAAACAAAACCCGGGGGATGCCGCCTCCTTGTCAGCGCTGGGTTGCCTGTTTGACGAACAGGGGGAAAATCCGGAGATTGCCATCATGTTCTGCCGGGAAAGTGTGGGGCTTTCACCGGAAAACGGACTTTTTCGGCACCGACTTGGTCAGCTTTATTTAAAACAAAACCATCTCGAAGACGCCTTAAAGGAGTTTAAAAAAGCCAACACATTGGGACACGACGCAAGAGATGTCATCGAAAAAATTGAAAATCAAATCAGAACCAAAGCTTCTTAAATCCAATAAGGTCAACCAATGAAGCAACTCATCTTAACAATATTGGAAGAGAGTCTACGGGTAAAACGTAGTTGCATTGAAAACAACATCGATACCATCATTAAAGGCGCTGATATGATGGCCATCTGTATCGCCTCCGGACATAAAATTCTTATTTTCGGAAACGGTGGCAGTGCCGCCGATGCCCAACACATCGCGGCAGAGTTCGTCAATCGATTTAAAATTGAGCGCCCTCCCCTGGCAGCCATCGCGTTAACCACCGACACCTCTTTGTTGACCAGTATTGGAAACGACTATCATTTTGACGACATATTTTCCAAGCAAATAGATGCATTAGGAAAAAAGGATGATATTGCCTGGGGAATAAGTACCAGTGGAAATTCGAGAAATGTAATTAAAGCCATTCAGACGGCGAAACTAAATGGGCTTAGAACAATCGGCTTGACAGGTCGTGGAGGAGAATTGGCTAGTTGTGCAGAGCTCGTATTTTCAGCAGATTCAGATGATACTGCCAGAATTCAGGAAGCCCATATTACCTTGGGGCATATTTTATGCGAAATTATTGAGCGGAAATTGTATCCGAAGCACTTTGAAGGCGCAAGCCAAACAATACTACCCTAATTGAGCGAAAAAGGATCAATTGGGGTAATAACCAAACAAATCTTATATTTTGGGGTTCCGCACCAATTGGTTATGCCAAAAAAATTTAGACCTATAGATCTGAATCGGGTGAAAACCTACCCGCTTTCCAAAAGAAAAAGCAAGGTGAGCGCTGCTGATTTTGCTAAAATCTGGAAAAAGGGATCTTCGTATCAAGACTTTCTAAATAGTCTTCCGAATATTCTTGCCGGAAACCATATCAGAACTGTCATATCGGCCGTGGCCCGTGCCGCCCGGGAGAAAAAAACGATTCTTTTAGGCATGGGGGCTCATGTTATTAAGGTGGGACTTAATCCCATCATCGTTGATCTGATGCAGCGCGGTATCGTCACTGGCGTGGCCATGAACGGGGCCGGAATTATTCACGATCTTGAAGTTGCAATGGGAGGCCAAACTTCAGAAGATGTTGCTGCATCCATCGATGATGGGTCCTTTGGGATGGCCGCTGAAACTTGTACCTTTTTAAGTCGGGCGCTGGCTGAATCCGACACGCGTTCAATGGGACTCGGCCAAGCAGTTGGCCAAGCCATCGTCAAAAGCCAACTGCCCCTCATGAATCAAAGCATTCTAGCGGCAGGATCAGATCTGGGTATACCTGTCACCGTGCATGTTGCGATTGGAACCGATATTATTCATATGCATCCCCAGTTTGATCCCGCCGAAACAGGGCAAGCATCCCACAGAGATTTTCGATTGTTTACATCCATGGTCGGCAGCCTTGAAGGCGGGGTCTATTTAAATGTCGGTTCTGCAGTAATCCTTCCGGAAATATTTTTAAAGGCCGTCACCCTGGCGCGCAATTTAGGACATGCGCTGGACAATTTTACAACGGTTAACCTGGATTTCATACGCCATTATCGGCCCTTGACGAATGTGATCCAAAGACCCACCACCCGGGGCGGAACAGGGATCAATTTGACAGGCCATCATGAAATTCTGTTGCCCCTGATTGCCGCCGGCGTAATAGAGGCCATGGAATCCACGTCTTGATTTTAGCGCTAAATATGGTTATTTTTTAAGATTCTGAATCTAATTAAATCCTATCAGGAGATGAGTTCATGCCGATTTACGAGTACCACTGCGATAACTGCAATCAGGATTTTGAGTGTCTTGTTTTTGGAAACGAAAAGCCGGGTTGCCCGGGCTGTAATAGCAAAAAGGTAAACAAATTGATGTCTCCGTGCGGTTTTATCTCCAAAGGAAGTGGCGGAGAGACGGTTTCGCGTTCAGCCGCAGCTTCTTCCTGTAGCGGCTGTGCGGCAAGCAGCTGCGCAGGATGCAGCCATTGATGATGGCTTCGATTAAAATCGGAACCCGGGGAAGCAAGCTGGCATTATGGCAGGCAAATTGGGTTAAATCCGCCCTGAATGAGAAATTCCCCCATCGCACGATTGAACTGGTCACCATAAAAACCCAAGGTGACAAAATCCTCGATGTACCCCTTGCCCAAGTTGGCGGCAAGGGGCTCTTTGTTAAAGAAATCGAGCAGAATCTATTGGACCGCCGGGTAGATATCGCCGTGCACAGTATGAAAGATATGCCGGTAGATATTCCCGAAGGTTTGCGGATTGGCGCCATACCCAAACGGGAAATTCCAACCGATGTGTTAATCTCCAAAAAAGGGTCCCGATTTTCAGAGCTGAAGCTGGGAAGCGTGATCGGTACCAGCAGCCTGCGCCGGGCCGCCCAGCTTCGACACGCCAGATCCGACATCGTCATCCGTGCCTTACGGGGAAATCTCGACACCCGATTGCGCAAGCTCGAATCCGAAGATCTGGATGCCGTCGTTGTGGCCGCAGCCGGTGTCAAGCGACTGAATCTCGAAGCCAAAATTACCGAATACTTGAATGAGGAGCTGATGTTGCCGGCGGTTGGCCAAGGTGCGCTCTGCATTGAAATCCGGCAGAATGACCCGAAAATCGAAAAAATGATAACCGCATTGGACCATTCCCAAACCCGGGCCATCGTCAGGGGCGAACGCGCGCTTCTTAACCGTCTGGAGGGCGGCTGCCAGGTGCCGCTGGCCGGCTATGGCAAAATTGACAAGGACAAGTATATTTTGACCGGACTGGTCGCCGATATTGATGGATCGACCCTGATCAAAGATACTCTCTCAGGTCCTGTCGACGTCTCCGAAAATGTCGGAATTCAGCTGGCAGAGCGGCTGCTTGAAAAGGGAGCGGCTAGAATATTAGAAAAACTCAAATCCGAATCGATTCAATCACTATGAAAGCGAAAGTTTATCTGGTTGGCGCAGGGCCTGGGGATCCCGGGTTAATCACGGTCAAAGGTAAGGAATGTATTGAGGCTGCAGATGTGATTATTTACGATTATCTGGCTCCTCCGGCGCTATTAAAATACGCCCGCAAAACCGCAGAACTGATTTATGTGGGTAAAAAAGGCGGCGATCATACCCTTACCCAGGACCGGATCAATGATCTCATTGTCGACAAGGCCAAATCCGGTGCCATGGTCACCCGACTAAAAGGCGGTGATCCGTTTATCTTCGGTCGCGGCGGCGAAGAGGCCGAAGCACTGGTGAAGGAAGGTATTGCCTTTGAGATCGTACCCGGCATCACTTCGGCGATTGCCGCTCCGGCCTATGCCGGTATTCCGCTCACCCACCGAAAACTCACGTCCACCGTTGCGTTTGTCACCGGTCATGAAGATCCCGACAAAGACGAATCCAGCATTGACTGGGCGACGCTGGCCAAAGGCATCGGCACGCTGGTGTTTTTTATGGGCGTTAAAAATCTACCGAACATCATTCAACAATTGACGGACCATGGCAAACCTCCGGATACACCGGTGGCGTTGGTTCGCTGGGGAACCACGCCGCAGCAGGTAACCGTATCCGGTACCTTTGAGAATATCGTCGAGCGCGCAAAAAAAGCAGGTTTAAAAGCACCGGCCATTATCGTGGTGGGTGATGTTGTTGATTTGCGACAAACCCTAAAATGGTTTGAAAACCGTCCCTTGACGGGCAAACGCATCGTGGTCACCCGTGCCCGGCAGCAGGCCAGCGACCTGGTGAAAATGTTGACGGATGCGGGAGCCGAGTGCTTGGAGTGCCCCACCATAAAAATTTTACCTCCTGAAGACAAAACAGCCCTGAACCGGGCCGTCCAAAACCTATCTGGCTATGATTGGATTGTGTTCACCAGTGCCAATGGGGTCACCTTTTTCTTTGAGCGGTTGTTTGCAGACAATAAAGACGTGCGCGCCTTAAGCCACATTCGCACCGCGGCCATTGGTCCGGCAACAGCCCAAAGGCTTTTTGAATTTGGTCTCAAAAGCGACATTGTCCCGCGAACCTACCGTGCCGAGTCCGTGGTAGAGGCGTTCGGCAAAGAAGATATCAAGGGCAAAAAAATACTACTTCCGCGGGCAGAAGAAGCGCGGCCGGTGTTACCATTAGAATTAACCAAGATGGGCGCAGAAGTAGAGGAGGTTACTGCCTATCAAACGATAAAAGATCTGGAAAACGCAGATATTCTCATCCAAGGGCTCGATGAAAAAACCATTGACCTGATCACCTTCACCAGTTCATCTACCGTGAAAAATTTCAAGGCGCTCTTACCCGCCGATAGATTCAAACAGCTCATCGATGGTGTTAAAGTCGCCAGTATCGGTCCGATAACCGCTGAAACTGCAATGGATCTGGGCTTCGATGTTCATATCGTTGCAGATTCATTCACCATCCCCGGGCTGTGCGAAGCCATTGTCCAGCATTATAGCAAGAAATAATCTTCAGCTATTGCATTAGGCCGAGTTTCGTAAGATTCTAAATTAGGTATTAAGTCTCTGCAGAACGCGGCTTTCCGTGCCCTTGTCCATATCTAAAGCAAAAGCCAGTACCAGCTCCAACAAAGCGGACTTGTTCTCGATGGCGACGCCGGCCAGTTTCAGTTCGTAAAACTTATGCGTAAATCGTTCGAGAATATCAGCTGAGAGATAAAATCCATAGAATTATTCTATAGAACGCAATAAAAAAATGAATAAATGCAAGATGCTCGATCCTTGATGTTGGTCTCTGGTTGCTCGTTGCTGGTCACTGGTTACTGGCACCTGACTTCTGGTTTCTTGTGTCTGGTAACTGGCTGATCGTTTCTGTTAGCTTGTCGCTGGTAACCGGCAACCAGGGCTCCTTAAATTGGAATTCCGACTTCCGTATTCAAACCTATACCCTTCGCCTCCTCAACCCTCAACGCCTTAACGTTTCCCGGTGAGATAATTCTCATCCAGGCTGCCGTTGACAACGGCAAGGGTTCTCATCGCAGGCGGTGTGAAGTCGAAGATGTAGTCAAGAAAGATGGTTGTTATCCGATAGGTTGCGCCCCACAACAGTTCGTTTTCGTTGCGATATTTGTGCCGAAAGCAGGGAAAATCATTTGTCGGTAGAGCGTCGTTCCCAGCGTTTGATTGATCGTTGACCTGCAAACGATAGCGCACATAATTTTCAGGATTTAACAAATCACGCAGAGGTATACAAATGACTTTCTCCACTTCCCAATTGGGATAAAACCGCTGTTGCCGGTTCGTCCATACCACCAAGGGATAAATGATCCGATCAAACATGACCAATGACTGAGCCGGCAAAAATCCCAAAATTTTCAAGCCGAACGGGTTTAAGCGCATTTCTTCAAAACTCTCTCGTGCGGCGGTGGCAAAAAAAAGCGCCAACATTCGGGCCTCTTTCGGCTTGTGTCGCAGCCAATTTGACCAATAGGGCCATCTGGCAAGTGGCAGAAGGGGTAATCCGAATAGTTTTGCCAGATACATGTCCAAACGAGGCGCTAAGCTTCCTCCCGGACAGCACAAATCACCGGGTTGTTTAACTTTAACCGATCGTTTGGTTAAAATTAAACACGGTTCACCCCAATTCGGATGTGTTTTCGGAAGCCTGCCAAGCAAGAACATTACCGCTGAAGCAGTGGACACATCAATATCCTCTTGCGGGAAAACAGGTTGCTTCCTATTTCTTTCGCAGAGGACCTGCGTCATGTGTTTGATTAAGGTGGTACTATTTTTTAAAAAGTTTCCCATGGTTTTAATCTTTTCAGATACACTATTTAAGACGTACGATCAACATCGTCGCTCACCGAGGGGAAAACTGTTTTCATCCAAAATGTGAGATAAGTATTGACTCAAAAGGATAATGGCTTTATTTGAGATATTTATTTTTAAAGTTGCTGAATTCGCAAAAAGCCGAATTCATCAGATATTTGCTGTTTCGTATTTTGTGTTTTGTATGATATATATTCGGAGCCAAATTCTTAATTGAAGAAAACGGGAGGAGTGAGTATGAGAAGCGCAAATTCGGGTAAATTTAGTTTGGTTGTTTTTCTGGTGATCTTGGGATTGATATTCAGCCAGAGCCATTGTTTTGCCGAAGAGAAAGATGATAAAAACAGGCCCGAAAGATTGGTATTGATGGCGGTGGAATACCCGGGTGTGGAAATCACCAAAGATGACGATGTCAGTATGGATATCATCTTTTACAATAAGGGCAAAAAGGATGAAAATATCGAGGTTTGGGTCGAACAAAAACCTGAGGGATGGCAGGCCAGAGTCAAAACATACCGATTTGACGTCACCGGGGTACATGTGCCCTCTGCAGATGATAAAACCCTTACGTTTGAAGCCGAGCCGGATGAAAACGTACAACCCGGAAAATACGAGTTTCGCGTTGCTGCGAAAACGCCGGATGGCAGATTTAATATGGCCCAAACCATTATGGTGTCCATTAAAGAGGGAGAGGCGGACAAAAAAGAATCCAAAGGCGTTAAATTAACCACCTCGTATCCGGTGCTGAGGGGCCCCTCGGATGCCACCTTTGAATTTTCCGTAGAGGTGGATAGCAAACTCGATGAAGACGCGGTATTTGATCTGTTCGCCCAGGGGCCGCAAGGCTGGGAGATTAATTTTAAGCCGGCTTATGAATCAAAATTCATATCAAGCCTGCGGATCAAATCAAAGCAAAGTACATCGGTGGCTGTGGAAGTTAAACCCGCTATGGGTGCCCAGGCCGGAGAATATCCCATCAATATCCGGGTTGCCTCCAGTGACGCCAAAGCAGAAGCCGCATTGGTGGTCATCCTCACAGGAACCTATGGATTGGAGGTCGGCACCCCCAACGGTTTGTTGTCTCTCGATGCTCGGCAGGGCAAAGCGGCCAATATGTCGTTTTATGTTAAAAACACCGGCTCGGCGGCAAACCACAACATCAAGTTTATGTCGTTCAAACCGGAGAACTGGAAAGTAGAATTCAATCCGGAAAATATCGATCTGGTTAAACCGGGCGAAATCAAACAGGTGGAGCTCACCATCACACCCTACGAGGATGCCCTCGTCGGCGATTATTCTGTCAGCGTTAGTGTGGAAGGCGAAAAAGACAACAAGATTATTGAGTTTCGCACCACCGTCAAAGCCTCAGCCGCCTGGGGTTGGATTGGGATCGGTATCATTGTGGTGGTGATCGTCGGTCTATTCGGACTATTTCGCTGGTTAGGAAGGCGTTAACATGAGCACAAAAACAATCATTGAGACCCATGAGCTCACAAAAATCTACAATGGCCAGGCCGCCGTGGATCAGCTTTCCTTTAGCGTAAATGAAGGGGAGATCTTCGGGTTCCTAGGGCCGAATGGTGCCGGAAAAACAACCACCTTGCTGATGTTGCTGGGATTGACGGAACCGACCAGTGGTAAAGCCACTGTCTTGGGACTTGATCCGACCCGCGATCCCATCAAAGTGAAGGCAAAAATAGGCTATTTACAAGAAAATATGGGATTCTATGTTGATTTGAATTCACGCCAAATGCTCCGTTTTGTCGGCGAACTCAATGAGGTGCGCGGTGAGGTGGCCGAGGAACGTATTGAAAATGCACTCCAAACCGTCGGTCTGTTTGAGGAGGTGGAGAAAAAAATCGGCGCCTATTCTCGAGGCATGCGCCAGCGGTTGGGTATTGCCGAGCTTTTGATCAAGGATTCAAAGGTGGCTTTCCTCGACGAGCCCACACTGGGTCTTGATCCGGATGCCACCAATCGCATGATAGAATTAATTCAAAGTCTGGCCCGTGACAAGCACATGACGATTTTGCTTTCCAGCCATATGCTGCAACAGGTCCAAAAAATCTGTCACCGCATCGGTATTATGATCAAAGGCCGCATGGTGGCCCAGGGACCCATAGAGCAGTTGGCCCAGGAAAAGTTCGGGGTGGGTAGTGAAAAATTCTCTTTAGAAGAAATTTACATGAAGTATTTCCAGGAGGCGTAATGGCACAGGGGTTAAAAACCATTATTAAAAAGGAATTGGCCGATCACTTTAGCAGTTATCGGTTTACCATCATATTTGCCTTAATTGCCATGCTCAGCCTGATCACGGCCTACATGGTGGGGATCAATATCAAAAATGAACTCGCGGGTGTCGCCAAGCCCCGGTTCATATTTTTGATGCTCTTTACCTCAACCGGAACCTTATTTTCGCTGGTGCAGTTTGTGGCCTTCTTCGGCCCGCTGGTGGGCCTCGTGTTGGGCTTTGACACCATCAACAGGGAAAGAAACGAAGGCACCCTCAGCAAACTGCTGTCTCAACCCATATATCGTGATGTGGTCATTAACGGTAAATTTTTGGCCGGCGTGGTAATGATCGCGGTGATGATGATCTCCATCGTATTGGTCATCACCGGTCTGGGCTTATTGATAATGGGAATTGTTCCGGGCGTTGAAGAACTCTGGAGAATTTTTACCTATTTAATTATCAGCATAATTTATATTTCTCTGTGGCTGGGCGTGGCCATACTTTTTTCGATAGTATTCCGCAGCACGGCAACATCTGCCCTAGCCGCATTGGCCATGTGGATATTCTTTTCATTTTTTGTCTCGCTGGGAGCCAATGTACTGGCCAATGCACTATCATCGGATACCACAGAATCCGACCCGGACAAATTCCTGCAGCGGGCTAAAATCGTAAAGGCATTTTCACTGACATCGCCCATGGAACTATATACCGATGCTACCGCCACCATCATTGATCCCATGCGCAAATCTACCCGATCGATGGTATCCGTGGGGCCCATGGAAAGCATATCCATGGCCCGATTTTCAGGCCCTTTACCCTTGAGCCAGAGTATCCTGATTGTGGTGCCGTATATTATCTCCCTGATCGCCATTACGGTCATCTGCTTTGCCATATCCTACACCGTATTTATGCGCCAGGAGATCCGATCACTATAGCTTCAATTTTTTTGCCAGCAATGCACAAAAAAGGGTGGCCTGAGAACCACCCTTTTTTATCGATAGAACAGTGCTGACTCAAACGGTCGAACTGGCTTACGGGCTAACCGGTTAACCTGCTAGTACATATCCTCCGGCATGGGCCGTGCAGCCGACGCCTTTTTCTTTTCCGGCTTCTCGGTAACCATGGCTTCGGTGGCCAGCATCAAACCGGCAACAGAAGCCGCATTCTGAAATGCGTAGCGTACCACTTTGGTCGGGTCGATAACCCCCGATGTAAGCAGATTTTCAAATTTCCCCGTTTTTAATCCAATACAGCTAAAATATCATCTTCTTTCATAAAGAGATGCTCTTCGCCGTTGATTTTAATTTCGGTGCCGGCGTATTGAGAAAATAAAATGCGGTCGCCTTTCTTTACCTCGGGTTTAGCCCGTTTCCCATCTTCTCCCATTTTTCCAGGTCCGACAGCCACGATCTTGCCTTCCTGGGGTTTTTCCTTAGCTGTATCGGGTATAATGAGACCACCGGCAGTTTTCTGTTGTTCTTCTACCCTCAACACCAATACTCTGTCATTTAATGGTCTGATTTTCATGTTACTATTACCTCCTCTAATAAATTTTACAAAATTTTGCTCTGCAAGTTTATGATCTTGCGCTGAGTAGTAATTCAAATTTTCCGGTATGTGAAAGGATTATCTAAACTTTGAAAAAAAATTTTGTATGCCGTCATTTTTTCTCAACTCCCTTTTCAGGCAAACCTGCTGGCATAAGAAGAAGATTAAAGAAAAAATGTATAGATTAGAATCTGCAATGAACGCCCCCCGCAGTCAGGCCATGGCGTGATGGAAAATTTTGCCGCATAAGAATCACAAAAATCGATTATCTGTATCCTCTTTGTAATCTGCGGATAGAAAGGTATTTTATACTATAATTTCAGTCTGTTAAGCTGTTTTTTTTATTTGTTTGGCAAAATGATAATCATAAATATTTTCTTGTCAAGAGATCAATTTACCTGTAAATAAAAAATGAGTTCAGAAATTTGATGCTGGGTTTATTTTAGACCTAGTATCTTTAGCAATGATAACTTTACTCCTTAATTCTTATGAAATTATCTTTTTGCTAAATGCTGCTGACGTGATCCGGAGAAAAGAAGAAAGGAGGTAGAGCGGTTATGCGTCAAATCAAGATCGCCATTGCCGGATTGGGAAACTGTGCCAACTCCCTGGTGCAGGGTATCCATTATTACAAAGATAAAAATAGCGAAGATGCCATTGGCCTGATGCACTGGGAGATCGGCGGCTATCGACCCGGTGACATTCAAGTGGTGGCGGCCTTTGACATCGACAAACGTAAAGTCGGCAGAGATGTCACTGAGGCCATCTTTGCACCGCCCAACTGCACCAAGGTATTCTGCGATAATCTGCCCGCCTCCGGGGTCACGGTTCAGATGGGCCGCATCCTGGATGGATTCTCCGAGCATATGCGCGAATATGAGGACAAATACACCTTTGTACCGGCCGATGTGCACGAGCCCGACAAGGATGAGGTGGTCAGCGTTCTGAAGCAGTCCGGGGCCGAGATTTTGCTCAACTACATGCCGGTGGGCTCTGAGCAGGCCAGCTTTTTTTATGCCGAATGTGCCCTGGAAGCCGGACTGGCCTTCGTCAACAACATACCGGTCTTCATTGCCAGCAATCTCGCCTGGGAGAAGCGCTTTGCGGAAAAAAAATTGCCGCTGATCGGCGATGACATTAAATCCCAGCTGGGGGCCACCATCACCCACCGGGTGCTTACGGATTTATTTAAAAAGCGCGGCGTAAAGCTGGCGCGCACCTATCAGCTCAATACCGGCGGCAATACAGATTTTTTGAACATGCTCAACCGCCATCGGCTAAAATCCAAGAAAACCTCCAAGACCGAAGCGGTGCAATCGGTCACCGCACACCGGCTGGAAAATGAGAACATTCACATCGGTCCATCGGATTATGTGCCCTGGCAAAAAGACAACAAGGTGTGTTTTATCCGCATGGAGGGCAGGCTGTTTGGCGATGTGGCCATGGATCTTGAGCTGCGCCTGTCGGTGGAAGACTCCCCCAATTCGGCCGGGGTGGGTATTGATGCCATCCGCTGTGCCAAACTGGCCTTGGAGCGCGGCCAGGGCGGTGTACTGGAGGGACCCTCGGCTTATTTTTGTAAGCATCCCCCCCGCCAGTTTGACGATGACAGGGCCTATCAGATGACCGAAAAGTTCATCACCCAGTATCCTGAAAAAGTTCACGAAATGTCGGATTATCGCCGGCTTCAAAAAGAAAAAACCGGCGCTGATCGATAGCTTTTGCGCCCATTGAGCGAAAACGCTCAATGGGGCAGTTAATTATTAAAGGCTAATTTGTTTTGATCGATGCCTTGCGGATCATAAATATAGCCGGAAGAATCCGAAAGCGTAAGCACTTTGGCGCCCAATTCAATCAGCTTTTGGGTGGTGTGTTGGGCTACATTGCCCGAGCCTGAAACCAGACATATATTGCCTTCAAGGTTCATATTCCGGGTAGACAGCATTTCGGCCGCAAAATAGACACAGCCGTATCCGGCAGCCTCCGGACGAATCAGACTCCCGCCAAGGACCGGTGGCCGGCTTTTAGGGCGTCAACGGCCAGATTACCGGCAGCCCCAGCATAATGACCAACAAAACAACCAGGGTCAACAGACCGCCGATCTTCAGGTAATCGCTGAATCGGTAGCCGCCGGGGCCCATCACCAGAATGTTGGCCGGATGAGATATCGGTGTAATAAAGCTGGCCGAAGCTGCGATTGCCATCGCCATCATCAGTGATTGGGGTGATATACCGACCTGGGTTGAAGTGCTCAGAACAATTGGTGCCAGCAGCACCACTAAAGCAGCCGTCGGAATGAAGCATGTTGCGAGAAATGTCAGCAACACCAGTGCCAGCATGACCGCATGCGGACCGTAAGGACCCACCATGCCGACCACTGCTTCAGCCAAAAGGCGGGCGGCTCCGGATTGATCCAAGGCGATTCCCAGCGGGAACATCCCGGCGATCAAAAAAACCGCCTTCCATTCAATGTACCGATATGCATCTTCCATGGAGAGACAGCGTGTCATCACCATGAATGCTGCGCCAACGACGGTGGCGATGTAAATCGGAACCCATCCTAAAATGACCGGGGCAAACGTTGCGGCCATGATCAGCGCGGCCAGTTTTGCTTTGTCCAGATACTGAACCTCCTGAGCGGACTCGGTCAGAACAATGAAATCAGGTTCCCGGCCGAGAACTCTTAACCTTTCTTTGGGGCCGTATAAAAGCAGGGCGTCACCGAAATCAAGAGACATATTACGTAAATCCGTGTAATATACTTCACCCCTTCGCCAGATAGCCAGGACGTTCAAACCGTATTTTTCGCGAAACTGAAGCTGCTGCAGCGTCTTGCCGGCGATCACCGCATGAGGCGACAGCACGCTTTCTACCAGACCGACATCCTCGGTCAGCAACGATTGCATGTCCATGTCACCCCGGCGATCGATTTCAAGTTCATTCAAAGCACGCAGAATGCCGAAGTCCTCGCCGCGTCCCTCCACCACAAGTCGATCACCGGCCTTTAACTGCTCCTGCGGATCGGGAAGGATGCGGGTGTCATTATCCCGGATAATACTGATGACCCGCATTCCCAGCGTTTGCCCCAACCTGCTGCTCTTTAAGGTTATTCCCGCCAGATCAGAACCTGCCGGTATGCGCATGACGAGCAGCCGTTCGTGCAGATGATAGCGATCCGCCGCGACGGATCGGGAAACTTGTTGGTAACCTTCAAATCCCGCCGTTTCGGATATTTTTTCCGGCATCTCCGCTGAACCCTGCACCAGCAGATACTCTCCGGCTTTCAGCGCTTTATCCTGCAAATTAGCGCGTTTGACCGTATCTTCACTGCGGATGGCAAGGACCATGGCCCCGAAACGATTACGAAAATCAAGCTCGCTGAGCGTTTTGCCGGTAAGTTGCGATTCCTTTGCAACGCTCACCTCAGCCAAAGCCACATCACCGGAAAAAACATCTTCCAGGGCGATGGGTTCATCTTCGGCCACAAGAAGGTGCCAGTTTTTGGCCTCATTCAGACGCTCCGGGTTGCCTTTTACAATCAGCCGATCGCCGGATCGCAGCACCTCTGCAGGTCCAGGTGACAGTAACGGTTTACTTCCGCGAATAATTCCGATTACCGTCAACCCGAGAAATTTACCGATGCGACTTTCGGACAGGGTTTTTCCCGCCAAGATGGAGCCTGGCGGTACACGCATCTGAAAGATTCTCTCCTGCAGCTGATATTGATGGTTTAAATCCACAGTTGCTCCGACGGCTGATCTCTCGACCACGCTGTGGGCAGGCAGCAGATGTCGTCCGATTAAAGACATAAAGGCGACACCGGCAGCAAATACCATCATTCCGACAGGCGTAAAATCGAACAACTGGAAAGACGGCAGCCCGTTTTCCTTCAGCGTTTCGCTGACCAAAATATTGGGTGGTGTTCCGATCTGGGTCGTCAGTCCACCGAGAAGAGATCCGTATGCCAACGGTATCAACAAACGCGAAGGCGGCAAACCGGTATTGCGGGCGATATCCATTACCACCGGAAGCAGCAGGGCGGCAACCGCTACATTGTTCATGAATGCCGACATCACACCGGCGGCCACCATGATGATCAACACCAGTAGCATTTCACTCTTACCGGCCACTTTCAAAATCCGCTTTCCGATGATGTTTCCGACACCGGTGCGGCTAAGTCCGCCGCTGAGGATAAACACGGACCAGATCGTGATCACGGCGGGATTGCTGAAACCCGAAAGGGCCTCTGCAGGCGTCGTCAGACCCGTCAGCGCCAGGGCTCCCATCACAAGCAGCGCTGCCACTTCCATCGGGATCCATTCTGTGACCAGAAACACAACCGCTATGAGCAGCATAGACAAAACCAGAGCGATCTGAGGTGTCACTTTATTCTCCTCCCCTGATAGGGTTATGATGGCCGTAGAGCACCAAAATTAAAGCTCCTCCCGGCCAAGACTTGGGCGAGCGCCCTTATCTGTGTAATCTGTAAAATCTGCAGAATAATCTGACCGGTCTGATACAAAATAATGCGGGGTTATAATTATGCAACTATAACCCCTTGGTTTTTCGGATTTATTCACGATTCAGGCTCTGAAAGCATTTAAATTTCTGTACGGACCATTTAATATCCTCTTTTTGAAAGGGCCATTCTGACCCCGAAGATAGAAGTTTAATGATGTTAATTTTCGACAGCGATGCCGTCGATCCGGTCATCGCTCTTCGAGCGGTATCCGCATGTGGGGTGGATCTTTTTCAAAGAAATGAATTTTATCCATGTTGACGGCCAGATCGATATTTTCATGCCGCCTTGCCGCAGAGCGAGCATCCACCCTGGCTACCAGAGAATGACGTCCAGCGGTCACATCGAGCTGAACTTCTGATCCAAGGGTTTCGATGACATCAACGGACACCGTAAAGGACTGGGGAAATGCCGATTTGTCTGCAAACGAACTGTCCTCAAGATGTTCAGGCCGGATCCCTAGAATTACTTCGCCGCCGCCGAAGCGTTGAAGATAGCCTTTTTTCTCTGGAGGAATCGGAAGCTGAAAACCGTCAGCGGCCGCAAATAAATCTGTTCCCTTATCAACAAGTCTCACATTAATAAAATTCATTGCCGGGCTGCCGATAAATCCCCCGACAAATTTATCGATTGGATAGCTGTAGATTTCAAGGGGTGGTCCCATTTGCAACATTTCACCGTCTTTCATGACGACGATTTTCGTTCCCATGGTCATGGCTTCCACTTGATCATGGGTAACATAGATCATGGTTGTCTTGAGTTTATCATGGAGTTTCAAGATCTCGGTCCGCATCTGAGCTCTAAGTTTTGCATCGAGATTACTTAACGGTTCGTCAAATAGGAAAACCGCTGGTTTGCGGACAATCGCCCTCCCCAATGCCACCCGCTGCCGTTGCCCGCCGGACAATTCTCTTGGCTTGCGGTCCAGCAAATCTTTTATCCCCAATATCCCGGCCGCTTCCAATACACGTGTTTCAATTTCGGATTTGGGAAATTTTCTCAGTTTCAAACCAAATGCCATGTTTTGCCGCACCGTCATATGCGGATATAAGGCATAATCCTGAAAAACCATAGCAATGTCACGATCTCTGGGAGCCATCTCGTTGACGCGCTTATCACCAATGTAAATACTACCTTCGTTCATTTCCTCCAAGCCGGCAATCATATGCAAAGTGGTGGATTTACCGCATCCGCTGGGACCCAGCAGCACGCAAAATTCTCTATCTTCGATGTCGAGGTAAAAGCATGATACGGCGTGCACATTGCCAAAATCTTTACACACATTCTCCAATACTACTTTGGCCAACTTTTTCCCTCCTTATTGGAAAACAAACCGAGTGAATCTATGAATTGTTTTAAAGGTTGAAAATTATGTTCGCTTGAGGCTAAATCCCCCATCTACGAGAAGAATCTGACCGGTAATGAAATCGGCATCATTAGAAGCCATAAACAGGATTGCCTTCGCAATGTCCTCAGGCTCCGCCATGCGCTTGAGGTATGCACCCTCGATCATGTTTTGTTTCACCTCATCAGGCAATGGAGCGGTCATTTCAGTCTTCGTATGTCCTGGTGCAACCGTGTTGACAGTGATATAGGGGGCCAGTTCTTTGGCCATGGTTTTGGTCAACCCGATTACGGCTGTTTTCGATGCACTGTAATCCATCACGCCTTCGCGTCCACAGTGATCAATGCCCCGGATCGAAGAAATGTTGACAATTTTACCGGATTTTTGCTCCAGCATATATCTGGCCGCCGCCTGGCAACACAGGAACAAACCGATCAGATTCACCGATAGCGTTTTTTCCCAATCTTCGACCGTTTTTTCGAGAAAAGGCCTGGGGATAACAACACCGGCGTTATTTACAAGAATATCGATCCGTCCGAGCTTCCGGACAAATTGGCTCACAACGTGATCGACCTGATCTTTTTCGGTTATGTCCCCGGTAAAGGTTTCAACCTGAAACCCTTCCGCTTTGGCTTTCCCAGCCACCTGTTGCAACCCCTCTTCTCGCAGGTCTACAATCCCAACTCGAGCACCTTCCTTGGCAAACAACAGGGCCGTTGTCGCCCCTATTCCCCTCGCGCCACCGGTAATTAAAGCCGTTTTATCCTTAAGTCTCATAATACCGACCTCCCCAGTAAATTGATCAGTTTTTCATTGTTTTGATATCTTCTTTGAGCTTTTTCTCGATAAAATTCAGATGTTCGATGACCTTGTTTTTGGCCGTTTCGGGGTCCCTGCGCTCAATGGCCGAGAAGATTTCATGGTGGTGTTGCCAGAGGACGTCAATCTTTTCCGAACGCGGCATTGATTTCGCAAATCTAAAGAATGGCCCAAAATTTCTTTTCAAAGCTTCCATGATATGAACCGCAATCACATTGTGGGTGGCTTTGGCAAAGGATAAATGAAGCTGCAAATCCAGCTCTTCCCATTGTTTGTCCTTGGAGACAACTTTTTTCATTTTTTCCAAAATTTCTTTCATATTTTCCAGCTCTTCGCCGGTTGCCTCGCTAGCAGCTTTCTTTGCACACCAACCTTCAACCAGTTTACGGATTTCAAGAAAATCAAATATTCGCTCCGCCTCTTTCTCTATGATAATGGTCAAAGGCGGCTTGAGTGATTTTTTAATGGACGAGAGGATGAAGCTACCCTCACCCTGGCGGACTTCTATCAGCCCCATGACTTCCGCACGATTTAACGCTTCGCGAATGGACTGTCGGCTGATTCTCAGATCGGCAGCCAATTCTCTCTCGGAAGGGATTTTATCTCCCGGTTTTAATTTTCCGCTGCTTATCAAGGCAACAATCTGCTTGTAAACCTCATCAGATAGCCTGCTGGTTTTTATGGGAGAAAATAGCTTTCTATGTTGTTTGTTTCTAGCCAATACGTTCCTCCTGTAAATAAGCTTAGCCTTTCATTGCACCGGCTCCCCATCCGGCTATCAGATATCGCTGAACAAATACAAAAAAAATAAGGACGGGTACGGTAATCAGCATGCTTCCGGCCATAATCATCCCCCAGTCGATTACAGTGGCGTTGTAAAGGTCAGCGATACCGACGGAAAGGGTTTTGAGTTCATCTGATGTGATCAATATCCTTACAAAGATGTAATCATTCCACGCCAAAATAAAAGTAAAGATGCTCGTGGCGATGATACCCGGCAACGCCAGGGGTAAAACCACATAAATAACCGCCTGAAACCGGGAAGCTCCATCAATTAAAGCAGCCCGTTCTAAAGTCAGAGGTATGCTTTGAAAAAAAGCTCTAAGCAGCCACAAGCTAAAAGGCAGACAGAACGCAGTATACGCCATAATCAGGGCGACATGGGTGTTGGCGAGCCCGATTTTTTTAATCAATACATAAAAAGGGATCACAATCATGATGGGAGCAAACATATAGGTAAAAAGAATAAGACTGGCAATTTTTTCCCGTCCGTAAAATTTAAAGCGCGTCAGGCTATAGGCACCGGCGCTGCCAAACGTTATGGTCAGAACCACCGTTGCAAATGAAACAAACACACTGTTTCGAAAATATGTAAGAAATCGCGTTTGTTCAAATAGTCGCTCAAAGTTTGCCAGTGTAAAATCATTGGGTAAAAAAGTTGGCGGAAAAACAAATATTTCCTGTAAGGGTTTAAAAGAGGTGGAGACCATCCAGAAAAAAGGGAAGGCGGTTGAAACCGTTAGAATGGCGGCACACCAGTAAATAAATTGTCCCCGAAATGAAAAAAATGTATTCTTGGGAATCAAATTTCATCCTCTCTTCTGAACATTTTAAAATATATTGCTGTTGAAACGATGAGGATGATGAACATGATCACGGCCAAAGCCGAACCCATTCCCGCCTGGTAATACATAAAGGTCCTCATATAGGCATATACCGGCAGTGTTCTGATATATTTTTCAGCACCGCCTCCCTGGGTTAGCAGCCAGACGGTGTCAAACTTTGTAAACATCCAGATGCTTCTAAGAAGAATGACCACAAACAGCACGTTTCTTAATTGGGGCAGAGTGACATGGATGAAGCGTTTGATAGGGCCGGCGCCGTCGACTTTGGCGGCATTATACAGCACCGGCGGAATTGTTTGCATTCGAGCCAGAACGCTTAAAACAACAAACGGAAAAAATTCCCATACACTGATAAGGATCAGGGATGTCATGATGTGATCTTTACCCATCCAGGAAAGGGGGTTTTCAACGATCCCGATTGTCAATAAAAGATAATTAACCAGTCCGAACTGGTTGTTTAAAAGCCATTTCCAGAGAATAATTGCCACTACCGTGGGAATTACATAAGGGAATAAAATAACTCCCCGAACGAAGTTTCTGCCCTTGAACGCTTCGTTGACGATTAAGGCCGCAACGATGCCGATCACAATTTGGAAAACAATGGTACTAACGGAATAAACGGTTCCGTACCAGATACTCATCCAGAAATCGGGATTTTTCATCAAATAGATATAATTGGCAATACCGACAAAGCGTTGATCCGGGAAAAACGAGTGCTTTTTAAAAAGGCTGAGCCAAACACCATATAAGACGGGATAAACCAGCAGGCCGCAAATCAGCAGAACCGAGGGTGATATCAATAGTATCCCTGCTTTTTGGGAATTCAGTTTCAAAATATGACTCCGATAAGTTAATTTCCATTGCGCTGAGAAGAACCGGAAACGTTAACGTCATTCCCGGCTCTTCTCCTTTACCTCCAATTACCACTTAGCATATCCCTTGTCCTTTATCAGCTCTTCGGCCCTTTTTTGAGCTTTCGCGGCGGCTTTTTCAGGGGCCACCCCTTCTTTGGTCACCTCCATCACCATATCCTTCAAAATTCCGGATCCCAAAATTTCCATCAAAAAGGGCTTGGTGGTCATGTCGATCCACTCGATAACAAGCGTCGGTTTTACAAGGTCGTTGTCCAGATAGTATTCCTGCACATCAAGCCACCCTTTCCATCTTTGAATCATGGGTGTTGCATTGTAGGCCTTGCTTTGTCTCAAGGATTTGGTAATGGGGAAGAAGTGAATCGGCACCGTTTGGATATACTCTAAATAATTGTCGTCCTGATAAAAGAACTTTAAAAATTCTTTGGCTTCATTCGGGTATTTGCATCCCTTAAAAAGCATCCAGGGCTCTTGATCCACCTGGGCTGCGGGTTTGGTTCCGCTAGGTCCATGGGGCTTGATCCAAACGTCAAAATAGTTGGTGTTCCTCATTTTTTCGGGAGCGTATTGCTCGATCAATGATGCCCCTCGGCCGTAACCCTGGTACATCATGGCCGCTTTTTGACCGTACATGTTGGCAAAGGTTTCCCGGTAACCATGTCCTTCCCAGCCGGGAGGCATATATTTGGTGAGTTTATTGAGGAAGTTCAGCGTTTGAATCATTGACTTATCGGTGAAGTGCGGACGATTATTTTCATCGAAGAGAATGCCCCCATTGGCTTTCGTCAGCTCGCCCATCAGAATGTTAATAAAAAGATTATCACCGGGAATCGTCAGACCGTAAATATCGGTCTTTCCATCACCATTGGTGTCCATGGTCAGTTCTTCGGCGAGGTTGAGCAAGTCATCCCACGTCTTGGGACCTTGCAGACCTTTTTGGGTTGCCAGATCTTTGCGGTAGATCAGCAAAGAGGTACCGGCAGCATGCACCAGACCGTAATAATGATCGCCGAATTTACCCACCATCTTGATCTGATCCCAGATGTTATCTTCGCCGATGGCCTTAACGACATCATCCAGGGGCAGCAGCAGGCCTTTTTCTTGCAGCGCCGCACACGTAATGGGCTGACCGTGGGAGAGTTCCGGTGGTGAGCCTGCCGCCAGGGCGGCCATTATTTTGCCTTCCAGGTCTCCCCAGGCGAGTGCCTCGGCTTCGACTTTAATATCGGGATGAAGTGCCTCAAACCTTGATACGATATTGGCAATTGCTTCTCTTGATTTCGGATTGGTTTCAGTATGCCAGACATGAATGACCTTTTTTGCTGCCAGAGCCGTACCGCCTAAGATTAGAGAAAACAAACAAAGGATTCCAATGATCATGAAGCATTTCTTTTTCGCTTTCATTCTCCTGCCTCCTTTCCTGCATCAGGTATAAATTGTTTCCTGACGGAATGCCACCCTTGCTGAAACCTCAGGTGAGCCGTTGAAATGCGAAATTTGCATTTTATCCTATGGTTACCCTTTTTGTTATCACCCCCCTTGCCTTATTTTTTTTCAGAATTCAACGCAGCATGTTCTTCTGTGCAAAAGCCTGCTTATAGTTTAATCGCGACTGCTTCACCCTCGTAAACCGCATCTACGATCTCACGTGGCTGGCGAGCATCGCCGATTATATGTAACTCTGAAACTTTTCCTTCGAGGTTCCTATAAATAGTGTCGTTGGGCTTTTCAGAACCCAGAGCCAAGATGATCGTGTCCAAATCATCGAGCCTTTTTACACCCGATGCATCCTCAATCATCACATAACCCTTACCCAATTCTTTCACCTGCGCAGATGTATGAATAATGACACCTTTTTCATTAAGCCGCTGTTTGAGATAGTGTTGCAGGTGGTTTACCAGATCCGATGCAATATCCTCCAACATCTCAACCAACGTGACCTTTTTCCCCGCTTCTGACAAAAGATCAGCTATTTCGGCACCCGTACCGCCACCGCCGACCACACAAACCTTATTTCCGATGTCTGCTCCGTTTGACAAGGCATCATCAACCGAAAGGGCACCACTCTCTTGGATTCCTTTCCAGTCCGGAAATTGCGGTGAAGCGCCAGTGGCTACGACCACCACATCCGGTTTTACCGGCTCCAGCATATTGGCCGTAAACTCTTTGCCTATCTCTATGGTTATCCCAAGAGCCGTGACCCTTTTTACGAGATAATCGATGAATTCGTTGAGCACCTCTTTTTGGGGAGGACTGGCACCGAGTCTTACGCGGCCGCCCAATTTATGTTGCCTTTCAAAAATTTTGACCTGGTGGCCTCTCAGCGCAGCTATCTCGGCTGCTTTGAGTCCGCCGGGTCCGGCGCCTACAACCCATACCTTTTTGGAACGATCCGCTTTCGAGTACTTGAAGTGTGTTTCATTGCCCGTCTCCGGATTGACAGAACATCGAACCGAATCCGCTCTCAGGGTCTGAATGCACTTGTTGCATGAAATGCACGGAATGATTTCATCCAGTTTGCCGTGCTTTGCCTTCTTAGGCAGATGGGGGTCTGCAATCAATGCCCGCCCCATGGAAACTAAATCCGCCTTTTTATCTCGAATAATTTGGTCTGCCATAGACGGCTTCCTAATTCTGCCCACCGTAATAACAGGGATTTCAATTTCCGATTTTACGGCGGCAGCAAGATGGACAAAAACACCCTCTTCCACGTAATAGGGAGGGTGGTTGAGGAAACTCGAAGCCGCATTACAGGCCGAAATATGCAGGGCATCGGCACCCTCTTTTTCCAAAAGCTTAGCGATCTGTTGGGTATGGGTTACATTCAATCCTCCGTCAACATATTCATCTCCACTTAACCTACAAATGACTGGAAAGTCAGGTCCCACAAGCTGACGCACGGATCGAAGAACCTCTAATGCAAATCGAGCCCTGCCTGCGATATCCCTTCCATATTGGTCCTCTCTTTTGTTGGAAAAGGGTGACAGGAAGGAACAGATGAGATATCCATGGGCCATATGAAGCTCAACACCGTCGGCTCCGGCTTTTTTAACCCGCTCGGCTGCCAGAGCATAGGCTTGGACGATTTCTTCGATTTCACTAACATTAAGTTCACGGGGAGATTCCATTATGGCAGTGGCGGCGATGGGCGAAGGCCCGACGATAGGAGAACCCGTCACTTTTGAAAAGGTCTGCCGTCCGGCATGATTTATCTGGACAACGATTTTTCCCCCTGCTCCGTGGACAGCTTCAACCAGCTTGGCAATATGTGAAGCGTGCTCATCGGTACTGATCATCAGCATCTTCGGACTTGCTTTGCCCTGCTGAAGAATGCCTGTATGCTCAACATTGATATATCCTACGCCGCCCTTGGCGCGTTCAACATAGTAAGCGATTTGGCGGTCGGAAACGAAACCTTCCGCTGTGGCATAGTTTGTCGCCATGGGGGGCATCACGATGCGATTTTCCAAATTTAAATTTCCAATGGAAAACGGGCTAAAAAGATTTTCTAAAACCATTGAGCACCTCCGATTTAGGGGTTGGCGAGACCAAAATATTTTTCAAATGGTTGGAACACTTAGGCTGTTGAACAGTTTAAGCCTTATTCATTTTTCAAACCACTTCTAAAAATAACCTCTTAGGGCTCTTTAACATTAAAAATCAAAAGAAAAATTATCGTCCGTTCGGTTGTTTAAAGAGGTATTTAACAGCGAAATAGTTCTTGACAGATGAAAAAAATGAATGAAATCGCTTTGGACAAGTGGTCTGACCAGTTATCCGATTCTTATTCATTTTCCAAACCACTGTCAAGGATAAATTATGCTGGATACTGAAAAAAGGAAGGGTCACCTATAAATTTGACAAATTAATTGATTTAGAGGTTTTCAAAGATAATCATTGGTCTTTTTTGCTTTAAACAACATAACCGGGCTCTGGTCTGATAACAAGTGTGTGCGGCGATTTACCAGCGCATCAAGATCGCACCGTATGTCAAGCCGGCCCCGAAGCAATCCAATAATACTATCTGTCCTTCTTGAATCATACCGGCGCGAACCGCCTCGTCCAAAACCGTTGGAATGGTGGCCGCAGAGGTATTGCCGTAGCGATCCACATTAATCAGTACCTTTTCGATCGGTATGTCCAGGCGTTTTGCTACGGCTTCAATAATTCTGCGATTGGCCTGATGCGGAACAAACCAATCCAGTTCATCGAGGGTCATATTGTTGCTTTCAAGGGCGCGTATGGCAAATTCAGCCAGGGTTCGAACCGCGACTTTGAATATATCTTTGCCGTACATTCGCATTTTATGAAGATTTTTCGAAAACCTGCCAGGAGTGACTTCCATGCTGGAGCCTCCTGCAGGGATATACAGCAGCTCCCACAGATTCCCGTCGGACAGCAGATGACTGGATAAGATACGCCGGGAGGAATCGGATGCAACACGTTCCACCACTGCGGCTCCGGCGCCGTCGCCAAAAAGAATGCATGATGCGCGATCCTGCCAGTTAACAAACGGATGTAAAACTTCGGCGCCGATCACCAATGCTGTTTTGGTATGGCCGGAGCGCACAAATTGTTCGGCTGTGGCCACACCATAAACAAATCCCGAGCAGGCCGCGTTTATATCCATGGCCCAGGCCTGAGGAGCACCGATTTTGTGTTGCAGCCAGCAGGCTGTCGAGGGAATTAAAGTATCCGGCGAACACGTGGCATAGATGATCTGATCGATATCGCCCGGTGTTTTGCCGGCCATTTCGAGAGCTTTTTTAGCTGCTGCGACACCCAAAGATGAATTATGCTCTTCAGGATTTTCAAGATTCGAATAGCGTCTCTCATCAATTCCTGTGCGTTCCCGGATCCACTCGTCGCTGGTTTCCACCCCAAGCTTGGCAAGTTTTTGGGCAATCTCATCGTTTGTAACCCGTTTGACAGGGAATGCAGATCCGGTGCCTGTTATTCTCGCCGAAAAGTTCATTGCGTATCCTGAGTCCCTTTGTGCTCACGGTTGACTGAATTCACCTTCACCGGTTGATGTTAATAACTTATCATATCTGCAAATTTAACAAAATGCTAAATCCAAAAACACAGGATATGGGGTCGGTTAATTTAAAGGAGATAATTCCAATTTACATGCCTGATGACATAATTGGGAGGAATTCGAAAATTCGGGACGGATCGGGGGAAGCTTTCTGGCTATTTTTATGATATATATTAAAGATCAGGCAAAAATTAAGATTCTCACAGTCTTGCTGAACTGAAGCAGGACAGAGAATTAAATTCAATAAAATTCGCAAGAATTATTTATCTGTGTAATCTGCGGATTAAAATACTCTCATGAGAGCCTAAATTTAACCTTCCAAGAAAGGGTGAGAAGATGAATTTCAATCAAAAGATTGTAATTACTTTGCTGGCGACGTTTTCCGGTTTTATAGGTGGATTCATTTCAAATGAACTTTTTTCAACAAAATCCGCATTTGCCGAAAAGGAGCCAAAGCATCAAAAAGTAATTATTGCCGAAGAATACAGATTGGTTGATAAGAAAGGAATCCTCCGTGCCAGACTTGGATTTGATCCTACTTTTCAGCAGACAGAGCTTGAATTATCCAGCCCGAAAGATGATCCATCAACTACCCCTCAAATCTTGCTTTCAGTGGATAGTTCAGGCGGTTTTTTACGGATTGACGGCGGCACGCATCATGACATATTCGCTTACAGAGCTATTTTGAGTGCACATGAAGGTCAAGCTAAGATGAGAATAGGTCGCATTGTTATACCTCAAGGCAATATTGAATTATCCACCAGTCTTGTAGGGAATAACATTGTGTTAAGAGACAATCATTACAATAAACGCGCAATAATTGGAAAGGTGGATTTAAAGTCCAATAAAACATGGACTGAGCAAGGGGCTCCATATTTTTCAATCGTCCTCTTTGACGAAAAAGATAATATCATTTGGTCTGCACAATGATAAAAATCAGACCGCTTTTTCTGGCTTAAACGATATATTTTGGGGACAAAATTGACCGTTCGAAAAATTAATAATTCTGCCTTTCTTTTAGATAACTGAAATTTTATTGCGTTTTTGTTTCTATTTCCAGGTTCAGGGTTCAGGCGTTACGGGTTGCGGGTTACACGTTACGCCTTAGGTGTTTCGCATTTCATGTCTCGTGTTTGGTCTTTAATTTTCCGAATTCCTAAATCCCAAAGTCCTCTGTCTTCCGTCCTCTGTCTTCCGTCCTCTGTCTTCCGTCATCTGTCATCTGTCTTCTGACTTCTGTCTTCTGACACCTGACACCTTCCTGAAGCTTAAACCAGCCCTTTGTCTTTAAGCCGTCGGATGCAGTTGATGTCGATACCCAAAACCTCGGCGATGCGAAGTTTGGCTTCGATGCCTTTGGCGCATCCCGGAAG
>Ga0209536_100000599_pt1 | contig 58360 bp, 58 predicted proteins | sample DeeMarSeWOR28_12_FD_187461 | JGI IMG/M metagenome (GOLD analysis project Ga0209536, IMG submission 187461) | Marine sediment microbial communities from White Oak River estuary, North Carolina - WOR-2-8_12 (SPAdes) (version 2) | ecosystem: Environmental > Aquatic > Marine > Intertidal zone >...
AGAGTTTGATAAATCATCCCAATACTCTGGTTTTGTTTCCCATGAAAGACTTTTTGCCACAACATCGATTTTTGGGGCATCATTAACTTGAGCAAAGGCTGTAAAATTTCCATAATCACCCCATACCCACCATGCTGACTCTTCAGTAGTTCCAGAATACCTACCAGCCCAAAACCATGCTCCTGCTGCAGATCCTTCATCCCCTTCTCCTGAAAAACTAATCCATATCCAGTATAGATGATATCCATCATAAATTGGTGTATTTTGAAATATAATTGCTGTAGAAATGTTTTCGTTCCCTAGAGTTTCAACTGTAAGAGATACGATATCAATCTCATTTTTAAAGCCACCTTTATCATAATTGTAGGTTATACCCCCCCAAATAATTTTCCCAACGTCATTTGTTGAGTCATTAGCAATTGTTACTGTTGGAGTCGCAGTTACCATATATAATGAGTTGCAAACTCCTAAAAGTAGCACAATATTGAGATAAAAAAATTATTTTTCGCATTTCGTAATGTCTCCTTATCAAATTAAGAATAGCATTCCTATCTTGAAGATAATTGGTTTAACGACATAACTGAATTACCTAATCTATAACATTTAAAAATAGGAAACAATTTTCAATCTTCTGGTTGGAATATCGATGATGAGTACGAATGCTCAATATTGTTTGATTTTTACAGCACTCGTTACTCCTGATACCGTGTCTGGCTAATATTTTTGAAGATTTGATTGAAACTCCAGCCAAAACGTGTTTTTTTCTCATCATCGTCATGATAATCTTCTGAACCATATTTAATTCCATTATCTTCTGGATTCTATGTTTCTGAGTTTTTTTTTAGTTCCAAATGTATCTGTACGAGTTGAAAAATCATGAGAAAATATCTGAGAAGTGAGTAGAATGCCTGAAAAAGGTCGAAGTTACTTCACTTTAGATCAAATAAGTCGAAATCAAAAAATTTTCCTTATTACTGGATTAGATATTACTGTCCTTATCACTCCTGTGATTGTTTTAGTCTGGTTAGAAACTGGATTAAATTTTGATGAAATGTTACTACTTCAAGGTATCTTTGTATTACCAATTATTCTTCTAGAAGTTCCTAGTGGATCTATTGCTGATTACTGGTCACGAAAAGGGTGTATTGTTCTATTCCATCTATTATTTGGCTCAGGAATGTTCTTTTATGCCGTCGGAGATTCTTTCATAGTATTTGTTTTTGCTGAATTACTTGCTGGTATGGCTATTTCTTTCAAAACAGGTTCTGAAACTGCCCTAATTTATGATTCTTTATCAGTTTATTCAAAATATCCCAATGGTATCTTTGGACGACTTGTTGCTAATAGAATGATCATTACATTTGCTGGTAATGCTTTTGGTGCTATCATAGGAGGAATAATTGCCTTATTTACACAAATTCGCCTTCCAATCCTCATAACATTCCTGGGTCATCTGACTTTCAGTGGAATTGCATTATATGGTTACGTTGAACCACCTCGTGTCAGAGCTAGAACTCCAAGAGCTGCTATTTCAAAAGCATGTTCTTCTCTACTAAGGAAACCATACTTACAGCTAATACTACTTGTGTCTTTAACAGGACTTGTATTTGCTAGAGTAGGTTTTTGGGCATTTCAACACATCTTTGTGAATGATTATGCTATTAACTCATTTGGAATGGGTATTATAATGGCTTTGCTTAATATTAGCGCAGCATTGACTTCGGTATTTGTCCGATCAAGAGTGACTCAGTTAACCTCTACTATTGTCCTTATCAGTCTTATAATCTTCGAAGGCCTCTATCTTATAGCCCTTATCCAAGTTCAAAGCGTTATAGGAGTACTTTTTGTTGCCATTTTGGGACAAATAACCCGTGGCTCTCGTACACCAATAATTCAATCAATTATGCAGAATAATTTGACTTCTGATGAACGAGCGACCTTTAATTCTATTATTTCATTGATCGGATCAACTTTCTACTTAATAATTTCCTGGATTGTAAAATTTAGTAGTTTTTCTCGTAGTACTACCCTCCTTTTAAGTATATTAGGAATCAGTATATTATTAAGTCTTTTTCTAGTAATTTCATTAACTAGATTACCAACGAAGAAAGAATGCTCAATAGAATGAGGCTCTCTTCCTTTTTTTTATATTTAAAGTCCTAATTCTCTTTTTATTAAAGTTTTTAAGATCTCTTTTTGTATTTTATCTTTATTTGGTATAGATTCGTCTCCTACAATTTTTTTTCCTGCGTCTATTATCTTTTCTTTTGCTAATTCTTTTACTCCTGTTTCTTTAATTATTTCCTCAACAGCTGAATTGAGAGCAATTTTCATTGCTTCCTTTCCAGCTCCTTTAGCGAGGCCTCCAATTTTTTTCACGATTTTCTACTCCATTTTCACTATTTTCTTAACAGAGGTATTAATTTTTATAAGTTTAAAACTCTTTACTATTAAAGATGGAATTTCGTAGAGGAGATTATAGGACAGGAAAAGAATGTCAAATGAAGTTTTAGAAAAAAGCAGGGCAATTTCAGAACAGATAATCAAGTGGAGAAGATCCATTCATTCTAATCCTGAATTAGGATTTCAGGAAACTGAGACCGCTAAATTAATTACAAATGTCTTGACCCAGCTTGGATTAAAAGTCCAAACAAATGTGGGTCGGACTGGTGTTACTGCTACCTTTGGCAATGGAGAACCTTGTATTGCCCTTCGAGCAGATATGGATGCACTTCCTTTAACAGATGTTAAACAAGTCTCTTATGCGTCTCAAAATCCAGGAGTTTCTCATGCGTGTGGACACGACGCTCATGTAGCAATGTTGCTTGGGACTGCAACAATACTGAAAAGTTTTGAAAAATTCTTTAAAGGGGGTACTGTTAAATACATTTTTCAACCCTTTGAAGAGGGTCAGGATGAGGAAGGGGTAGGAGGTGCTGATGCTATGATGAAAGATGGTGTTCTTGAGGGTGTCGATGTTATTATTAGTCAACATGTCCATTCTGAACTGAAAGCAGGTACTTTTCAAATAAAACCAGGATTTTTTTCTGCTGCAGTAGATACTTTTTATGCCAAAATACATGGTAGAGGAGCGCATGGAGCTTATCCTCATAATTCTGTAGATCCAATATTTATTACAGCTCAAGTCATCAATAGCATTCAAGGAATAATAAGTCGTCAGGTAGATCCATTAGAACCTGCAGTAATATCAATCGGTGAGATCTCTGGAGGGACTGCACCTAATATAATTCCTGAAGTAATTTCCCTCTCTGGGACAATTCGTTCTTTAAATCCAATGGTTAGAAAACAACTTCATAAAGACCTAGAGAGTGCTTTCCAGATTTCAAAAGGTTTCAACGGAAATTATGAACTTAAAATAATTCAAGGATATCCATCAATAGATAATGATCCTCATTTAGTTAATTTACTACAAGAAGTTGCTAAAGATATTTTTCCTCCGGAAGATATACTTGTCGGTGGGTTAGGAATGGGTGCAGAGGATTTTGCTGTGTTTTCTGAATCAATACCTGGAGCTATGTATTATTTAGGAACAGCATTAATCCCTTTACGAGTTCATCATTCCCCTGATTTTGATATCGATGATTCAGTACTTTATCTTGGATCTGCTGTGTTGGCAGAAACAGTTCTTCGATATCTCAATGTTCAGATATAAGTCAATTCACTATCTCGATGACGTAAAAGAATGAATTCTGGATTCAAGATTTCTGTTGGGGAGGGTGAATATCGTTCTTGATAAAAATCATAAGGAAAGAAAGATCCTAGTCCAAAGATAGCTAGTTTTCCAACTGGATGATGCCTACCAAATAATGTTAATGAAAGCTGTTTTGTTAATCGCTGTGTTTCATATTCACTATTCTCTCCTGTTGCATGGATATATTCATGGAGTAATAGATGGAAAATATATGCTTTATATAGGTCAGTTTTTGACTCTTGTTTCATAATTCGGAGAGCACTCTTATTAAGGTAAATTTCGTTTGTTCCTACTCTATAGAATCCTCCGATGAAATTTCCCCTATCGTATCCTAGTTCTACTAGTCCTAAAAGAATTCCAGCTCTGGATTTATTTAAAATTTTACCAACAATATCAGTAACCAAACGAAAAATACCAGAAAAATCTTCAGAATCAAGATAATCATAATGAGACTTAAAATAATTATTTAAATCAGTCTTTTTCAAATGGAATTGAACCCCTATATCCTAAGTCAATTATATATCAAGAAATATTTGTTGACTAGCTTTTGGGTATCGTAATTCATTTCCAACTAATAGCATATTTAGTAATATTTGAATTAGTTAATTCTATTTTATTCGATCCTATCCTTTAAGCTATGTGCAATTTGAATGGTTTTGGAAAAAAAAAGGGAGATTAAAGGGATGGTTCTTTATCATCCTTCACATATATGGTTTCTTTTGGCATAGGAGTGAACTGGTAGGTAACTGATCCCCAATTAGTAATCAACTTATCTTTATCTGATCGTTGTCTTAAGTATTCAATATTTTTTAAATGAGAGGTCTGGAGATAATTAATTGCTAATAATGATGCTCCAACAATAATAGATCCCAATAAAACTAAGAATAGACCAATAGTCCACAGGATAAGGAGTAAAAGTCCAAAAAGATCTAACGTAAATCCTGCCACATTAATTTGACCAGTAGTTGTGGGTTGACCAGCCACACTTTGGGTGATTTCCGTTGCTAATGCTCCAAGAGATAAAATACCAGAAAATCCCACAATAATTCCAATCCCTTCTCTTAAGATTTTTCCGAGAGGTTTTACAGCAATTATATCACCTTGGGGGCTTATTTCCATTCTTTTAAATCCTCCTTCGTTATAAGCCCAGATAGTTGGGAAATATAATAAAAGAAAGATTAATACAATAGGAGAAAGAATAGGAGACCAAACTAAGGCCGCTAATTTATCATTCTTAGAACTTTGTACAAATATTATTGTGATAATGGCAGCCAATGCTGTAGGGAAAAAAATCATATCATACCATCTTTGTCGAAAAAGTTCTTTAAAAGTTGACCAAGAGCTAGATAGATCAATTATATCAATAAAGCGTTCTTCTACAAAGAATTCGCCATTGAAGTCAAAAAATGGAATTAATCCAATAATTTTTCCTAATTTACCATTTAAACTCTTCAGGATTTGATATGTCCAAAATTTTCCACTAAATAATCTTGAAATACGTGTTATTATCAATACAAAGGCTGTAATAATTCCTGCTCCTCCACCAATGGCAACAGTATACAGAAGAGTACGTGCGACAAAAGTAAATTGATCAAAGAAGTTTTCCCAAATAGTATTGACTACTTTAGTAATCCATTCAAGAATTGGACGGTTTTTTACAATGAAATAGTTACCTCGATTTAAAACAATTTCACGTTGATCAATTTCATCATAATAACGTTGAACAATAGAAAATTCTTCTCCAGGTTGATAACGAATTGATAGTCTTCTAGATGGAAATACCTCGATCCACAAGAATTCAGGATGTTTAATTTTTACCTCATAAGCAGTATTATTAAATAGAAGAAATGTTAAAACTCCCGTCTCTTGAATATAGAATACCATTCCATTTTCTCTATTTTCTTCAACTTTCCATAATTTAAATTCTGGAATTATTTTTCCTTCAATATCAATGGCTTGTAATCGACCCTCTATGAACTGAATCGTGATATTGTGATAATAAGCGGTTGTAGCATCTTGGTCAAAATATGAAAATCCAATCCATTGACCCATTTCTTCGCGAATTTGAGATACTATCTCATTTTCTTGAATTTCATAAGGAGTTTGAGGGAGTATAACAGCTGTGGAGATAAATATAGTTCCCACAACCGCACAAAGGGCTGAAAAAATCCAGATTAGAATGAAAAAAGCAATTTTAGTACGATTTCGCATTGTAGAAAGACGGTATACCATTTTTAATCATACCTATTGTTGAATTCTACAAAAAACTCAGCTTTCTTGTTTTTTTAACATTGTCAAATATCTATAGAACATTCTCTCCAAAATTTTTTTCGCCAATTATTAATTGAAGAACATCGTTAAAGGTAACTGTCTTCTATTATTCTTTAGTGAGGAAACTCGTACACCAATTAACCTAATTTTTTTGGGTTTAGAATGAAATTCTTGTAATAAGGATAGAGCAGTATGAAGAATGATTTTCTCATCCGCATGATAATTTTGATATGAAAAACTACGGGTAAAGGTTTCAAATCCTTGAAATCGGACCTTAATTGATACAGTTCTAGTTACAAGGTTATATTTATGTAACTGATGAACCAAATTTCCAACCAATTCCTTAATTTTTTCATTTACTATTTTCCAGTTTTGTTGATCAATACCAAACGTCCTTTCTGAGCTTATTGACTTTCTTTCTCCCTTAATTAAGCCTACTTCTTTAAAATTTTGTCCAGAAACTACCTTTTTTAAATATAATCCATGTGATCCGAACAAATTATATAATCTTTGTTCTGGCATGTCATTAATATCACCAATGGTTTTAATGCCAAATTTATTCATTCTTTCTTCAGATTTTTTTCCTACACCAATAATTTTTCTTACTGGAAGATGATAAATTTTAGAGTTAAGTTCTGAATTATGAACCACAGATATTCCTTCTGGTTTTTCTAAATCTGAAGCTATTTTAGCAATAGATTTCGTCTCTGCTATACCTATACTTGCAGGAAGAGATAATTTTTTGCGAATTGATGCTTGAATGTCTTTTGCAATACCATATGGAGTCTCTCCATATTTTTTCCAAGTTTTAGTTACATCTAAATATGCTTCATCAATTCCAGCTGGTTGAAATTTTATTGAATATTTTTCTAACAACATCATGACCTTCTTCGATTCTTCATGATAATTAGAAAAACCTATCTGATGACCTGAGCAGATATATATACCTTTAGGGCATAATTTATAGGCTTGTGAAATTGGCATTGCAGAATGAAGACCAAATTCTCTTGCTTCATATGAACAGGTTGAAACTACCCCTCTTCCTCTTCCTTCATAAGGATCTGCTCCAATAATTACTGGATAACCCTTTAAAAATGGGTGGTATTTTATATGAACACTTGCAAAAAAACAATCCAAATCAACATGTATGATCACATGTTGCCATTCCAATAATTTTCACACCACAAGAGTCAAATTAGATGAAGTACTTAAGTGTTTAAAACCCAAGTATATTTTTTTAACTCTTCACTTTTTAATTTTTCAATAGAAATATTACTAAAATTGCCGATATTTGCAGTTTTTAGGGCTGAGAAGAAATGTTTTCTTTTTCAAAATTGAAAAAATCTAATTCGTCTGTTATTGTAATTTCTTGTGTCTTAATTGGATCATAATGACATTTTATTGCAAGTATTTCAACATTTTGATCCATGGCCTGTTGTAAGGCTTCCACAAAATATGGATCAATTTGTATATTTGGTGCAAATGCGTGAACATCGCTTCTTTTTACTATAAAGATTACTATCGAATAGTCAAAGATTTTTAGGGCTTCTATTAATGCTTTTACATGCTTTCTCCCTCGAACCGTAGGAGAATCAGGAAATAAAGCGATTCCATCTTTTGCCAAGGTAACACTCTTAATTTCTACAAGTATTTTCTCATCAGTTATAGAATTTTTCATTAAAAAGTCAAAACGGCTTTTTTTAAAGGTGAATTCCCGTTTAGAAATGTAATAATTTTTAAATCTTGATATCTTTTGAAATTCAGCCTTAAACAATTCATTTGTTTGTTGAGAATCAATATTTACCCAAACCTTATTGTTCAATACTCCGATGAGAGAAAACTGCGTTTTTCGTTTCGCATTTATTTTTTCTTGTACTACTACTTTTGATTGAGGAATTAATAACTCTTCTAGTCTTCCAGGATCAGGAACATGAGCTTGGACATCCTGGGAAACTTTATTACCTTTTAAACTAGGCAATAGCTTTACATGTGCAAGAAATCGGTTAGGACGAGATTTAAACCTAGCTAAATAAAAATTTCCTTCAATTTTCATTACTCCATCGCTTCCATGTTTTTCAAAGGATTTTATAATTTTTTAGTTATAAAATTCAAGAGGATATTAGAAATCCTAGATAAATGTTTATTATGCTTTATTATCAAGAAAAAGATAAAAACGAATGGCTTAAAATATCATGATAAATATTAACTTCTCGTGAGCTTCTTAACAAAGAAATTTTCTCTCACAAGAAAGGTTTAATTCAACTTTAATGCAGCTAGAGTGAATATAATGGCTGAAATAAATATCCTTGATATCGATTCTGAAGTTTTGTCTCAATATCGTGATGCAATAAAAAAAGCTGTATCTCTAGCTGAAGAGGGAAACTTTCAAAAGGCAATTAATTTATTAGAATCAAAGCTTGTAGAAGCTGAAAAGCTATCCATGATTCAACCTGAAGTGGATGTCCGAAATCAACTGGGGATTTTACATTGGAAAAATAATTCATTCCAACACTTTCTAGAAATAACTGCATCCTCTTTAGCACTTGCAAAGGCCCATAAATATAAAAAAGGGATAGCAGAGGCATTATTAAATCTTGCTTGGGTTCTTGCTATGGAAAGAAGAGATTTTATTAAAGCATTTGATTTCACGGAAGAAGCTCTGGAAGTTACCGAAGCAATTGGATATAAAAAAGGTATTGCTACGAGTCTTTATATTATTTCTGCTGCATATAAGTTTAAAAAGATGGAAGAGAAGGCTGCTTATTATTTAGAAAAATCATTACAAATTTCAATGCAATTATCCGATGAAGCAGACCTATTGATCACTAGCGAGGCTGGATTAACAGAAGAGGAAAAAGATCGCCTTAAGGACGCTTTAGACTTACTTTAATATTTCTGCTGCCAATATTTACTAAGACTCTCTAGATGATAGGTCGATCATTAATTCCTTTATTTTTACTTGATTCTGGGTTTTAACTAAATAGGATTTCGCTTCATTTTAAATAAAATAGTTTTAAGAGTTATGATCTTTTTCTTCTGTTTATTATGTATTAAAAGGTGTTTCAATTTTTCAATTGAAATCGATCTATTATTATTCCACCCTATTTCCATTTTTTCGTTATCATAAACCGATCTTAAGACTTAAATCTAAGTAAATATACTTTTAAAGAATTAATGCATGAGTCTCGGTGAATAAATTTGATGTATTTCCCTAAAGAAAAGGACACCTTATTATATGAGGATTTATTAAACATGGACGGATATTATTTTTATTGATTAACAATATATAAGATATTAAATATAAAAAAAGAAATCACACTTACATCCTAAAAATCTATATGAGATTACTGAGGAAATCAAATGGCAAGAATCCTTTTAGTTGACGATGAACGTGATCTAATTCTTATCTATACTAAACTTCTCATGATGGAAGGTCACGATGTAGTGGATCATGCTTCTAATGGGAAAGAGGCCATTCAAAAATTCGCAGAATTGCCAATAAAGCCAGATATAATAATTATGGATTATCGTATGCCTGTTCTTGATGGATTGGTAGCCATGAAAGAAATTCTCAAAAAAAATCCTGATGCTAAGGTATTATTTGTTAGTGCGGAAAAACGCGTTGAGAAGGAAGCATTAGAATCTGGAGCGATTGGATTTTTTACAAAACCAACTAGTATTCGCACTTTATTAGCTGAGATCGATCGGATTCAAAAATTACAATCTGAGAGATTGAAATTGCAGCAATCAACTTCAATTCGCTGATTTTTCCTACGAATTCTTATGAAAAATCTAAAATTGGGGAGCAAAGACTTTTTTTAAGGTCTAAAAAATCAAGAGAATTTTTTTAGATTTGAGAAAAAAAAAGGAAAAGGAAAATAACATTAAAAGAGAGCTTTAATCCAATTATTTGGATGCTGCTAGTTTAATGTCTGATTCCTTAATGGTTTTTCGACCAGAATGACGAGCTATTTCGACTGCGTATTTGGCTAAGCCCATACCGTAGTCAGTAAGAATTTCGTTCAGTCTGTTAATCGCATCTGCGGAAACCCGTCGGGCACCAGCATCACGAATGATTTTTTCAACACGTGCGGAAGCAAATCCGGCCATTTTTCTTTTCACCTTTTCTCCGTAGTTTTGTTTTGATTCTAAGATAAATTATCTTAGTGCTGAATATTTTTCAGCGAATTCCCTCTTTCCCTTATTCTTTAAAAAGTTTTTCTTTTTGTTTGTGTTTTAATGACCTATACGGGGGATGTTCCTAGTCTACCGAACACATATAAGGTATAAGTGTTAGTGGTAACTAGTCATGATTATAGAAAATGTATAACTAGTGCGGTGGTTGAAGTAAGAAAAATAAAATTTCAAACTCTCTCAAAACTAAATTTTTTTCTAATTAAAGGGCTAATTTTGACTCTAAGCTCTAAAAGAGTTTTTTAATTTTAAAAAATTATTAAAAACTAATTAACACGTTGATTAATACTTATTTTAAACGTTAAGAAGGAAATTATTATCATTTAGATTTTGGTAAGAAATCCCGACAACTTTAACCAGAAAAAATAGAGATTTATTCTTTCAGGTCAAGCTAAAATTTTTTCTATAATTTTATTTGACGTAGAAGATGTTTTACCCAAGATTTTGTAATTTTCTCTGGATATTGTCTATGAAGTGAGCTTAGGAGAGATTTGAAGTTTTCTTCTGGATTATTTTTCAGTTTATCACTAAGGAATTTCATAATTTCATGAAAATCTGATGTTCCAAATACCTTGTATTGTGATTGAATGCTATTTGATGACCAATCTTCCATTATTCTGTTCTTTATCAAATCTTGATAATCCTTGTTAATCTCATATCCAATTCCTTTCCTACCAATGATACGACATACCTTCAATGTAGTACCAGATCCAAGAAAAGGATCAAGAACTGTTTCTCCCTTGACAGTATGCATCCGTATTAATCGATAAGGAATTTCTTCTGGGAATGGAGCAGAATGACCAAAGATATTTTCTCCCTTTGAATTAATTTTAAAAACTGGGACTATATCATCCCAAATACATCTAACTGCCCAATGTCTCCATTCGTCTTTGGATAAAAGATTTTTTTCTAAAACATCCTTAGAGAGTTTTCTGGTGGGTCCTTTTTTAACCCAAACAAAAATCTGTTCAAAAGCGGTATTTGAAGCAATATTTGTAGGCTTTGGAAAGCTTCCCCATGAGACATTCGAGATATAGGGTATTTTAGACCAATAATGCATTCCTGAAAGATAGAGCTTGTTCATTCGCATGAAGTGTTCTATATCCCACATTATATTTTGAATAACACGTCTATTATACCCTGACTGATTGCTTGCAATAGGAAGAGGTTGAATATTAATGGCAATTTTTCCATTAGGTTGTAATACTCTATAACACTCTCTCCAAACAAGATTTAAATCAGCAATGTACTCCTTATAACTTTGGCCAAAACCAATTTGAGAAGCTCCGTAGTCTCGTACATTCCAATAAGGTGGGGATGTAACTATCAAAGTAACTGATTCAGATGGAATTTCAGCCATCGATTGTGCAGATCCGAAATAGATCACTTGATCAGCGAGTTCTAATTTTTTTTTATTCATTGTTTTCTTTCCTAGTTGGGCTAATTTTATTAAGAATAAAAGTCTCATCTTTTCTCTTAGATTGTCTCCAATAAATAGTATTGAATTTATGTGGATCGATTCCCCAGTCATTTCTAATGGTTTCTTCAACTGTCAAATTGACTACTTGACCAATGAAAAGATCGTGATCACCTGTTGGAATCGATTCAACTAATTTGCACTCTATATTAACCAAGCACTCTTTCAATTTAGGTGCTTCTATTTTAGATGATGCTTCTAGTGTAAATCCAGCTTTTATAATCTTATTTGGGTCTTCAAGACCTGAAATTGTGCCTAGATAATAAGTTGTATCTACTTGAGATAAATTAGGAATATTTATGACAAATTCTCCCTGTCTTTTGATTATTTGATATGAATAGCGTTTTTTTGTTATTGAAACTCCGATAAGAGGAGGGTTGACAGATAAAGGGGTTGACCAAGCAATGGTCAATGCGTTGGCTTTTTCCATTGTGCCACACGACACTATTATAGTTAATCGGGGGTAGAGGAATCTATAAGCATGATCTAATTCTTTTAACGATTTTTTTATTTTTCTCACCTGTCTTAAATGTCTAATTAATTTGATTTCCGATAGTTCCGTAGAAATTCAAGATTTCGCTGATCACTCATTTCGTCTTCTTTAGGTGTTTCAAGAATCATTGAAATATTTTGGAATCTTGGATGTTGCATTAATTCACGAAAACATTCTTTTCCTATCTTACCATAACCTAAGTGCTCATGATGATCAATACCTGATCCTAATTCTCCTTTAGTATCATTAATGTGAATTACTTTTACCAAGTCATGTGAAATCTCATCAATCTGGTCGAAAATTTCATGCAAAATTTCTGGGTTTTTTATATCATATCCAGTCGCATAAGCATGAGCTGTATCAAAACAGATACCAATCTTTTCAGGTTTATTAGCTTTCTTGATAATAGCTTCCATATGTTCAATAGATGTTCCCCACTTTTGTTTTCTCGCAGTTGAATTTTCTAGTAATATTAAAGGATGATTGAAATTAGATTCTAAGGCTATATCAAGTGACTTAACAACTCTATTTAAAGCGAATGATTCGGACTCTTTTAATGGGCTCCCCAGATGCGTTACAACATAAGGAATTTGTAAAATTTTTGATGTTATTATTTCTTCAATTAGCACCTTAACTGATTTGGTAAAAAGTTCTTCAGAGGGTGTAGCAATATTAGGAAGGTATGGCATATGTATAGTAGTATCATAGAAATTAGCCCTTTCAGATTTTTCTATGAACTTCACGATTGAGGTTTTTGATAGTGTATTTTTTCCTGCTTCCCATCTTCTTGGTGGACGAGTAAAAATTTGAAGACATTCACATGTGCTTCTAATAGCACGATCAATTGAAAGGTCGATAGAAGTAGAGATAGACTTATGAGCACCTATTCTGGGTTTTGGGATTGGCATTATTGAAACCATAATCAAAATTCCTTTTATAGATTAGGCAGAAAAATGATTTGAAGATAATGTAGTCGGAAAGTTTTTAGATGTTAAATTATGATTAACCAATTAAATAAAGAGAAAAGTCGGATTAGCATATTTATTGCAATTTTTTTTGTGTCATGGGCATCTATTTTCATTCGTTTTGCCGAATCTCCTCCTATTGTAACTGCATTTTGGCGATTATTTCTTTCCGTTCTCTTTCTCGCTCCTTTGTTATTAATTAGGCATGTAAGGTCACAGTTTTCACCAATTTTCCAGTTGAAATACATGAGGATCTTTCTTATTTCTGGATTTTTCCTTGCATTGCATTTTTTCACATGGTTTCAAAGTTTAGAATATACTACTGTTGCGATATCGGTTTTGGTCGTAAATACGTCTCCTGTTTGGGTTATAATACTTTCTTTCCTCCTTTTTCGTGAGAAAATAAATAATATCCAAATTCTTGGAGTTTTATCTACATTCTTAGGGATGATCTTAATATCTATGGCATCTTTTTCTGGAGAATTCAGTTCAAACCTTATAGTCGGTGTGATGCTGGCATTAATTGGTGCAAATATGGTTGCTGTATATTTTATTATTGGAAGACAAATGCGTGCAAATTATACTGTACCAAATATTCCTTACGTGTTTTTTGTTAACCTTTATTGCTCCTTTTTTTTATTAATCTTTTCTCTGATTTTAGGAGATAACCTCATTGAATTTCCTATTATAGATTTGATGTGGTTCATACTACTAGCTCTTGGACCAAGCTTATTAGGTCATGCAATGTTCACATATGCTATGAAGCAATTATCTGCTAGAACAGTATCATTAGCAGTAATTGGTGAAACAATTGGAGCTTCCTTTCTTAGTTGGATTATTTTAGGAGAATCTCTATCCCCAATCATTGGAATTGCTGGTATATTTATATTAAGTGGCATTGCTCTTAATGTCATTTATGAGTCTGAGGGGTAAATATTTCAATAGAAGTTTAAATTATTCTACCTAATGTCGCGTCTAATATTTTTCCTGTCATGATTGGGGAAACAGCAGCAAATTCAATCATATCAACTAAATCTTCTGGAAAAAGGGGTTTCTGAAGCAGTTGTTTACTGATTCTGTTCACTTTCAATTCATCATAGGCGTTTTTCGAACCTTTTGAGGCATTCTGAAGTTCCCCTTCATGACGAGAAGTAAATACATAGGTTGGTGAAACACCATTAATTCGAATATTAAATGGAGCTAAATAAACAGCGAAAGATCGGATCATATGAGCTAATCCTGCTTTAGCAATTCCATAAGGCATTTTTTTGATCTCTGGTTCAAAGGCTGAGGAACTAACAATATGAACAATCGAACCCCCTTTTTTCTTCATAAATCTAGCTGCCATTTGTGATAATAAGAAAGCAGATGTAAGATTTATTGATAAAACTTGATGAAAGAAATCCTCATCTATTTCAAGAGGATCAATACTTTTCAATGACCCTCCTATGCAATTAATGAGGCAATCTATCCCTCCCATGGTTTCATTGATAAAATTCTCAAGATTTTGTATATTTTTATCTTTTGTACAATCTACTGCTAATGAAGGGATGCCAGGAAATCTATTTGATGTCATATTTATACTAGAAACAATTACAGTATTTTCTTGTTGAATTATTTTCTTTAAAACAGCCTCTCCAATGCCTCCTTCTGCTGCACCAGTAATTAAAACTCGTTGATTGGATATTATATTTATCACCTTTATTAATCAGATTTTTTAAGCCAGTAAGAACTAGAGGAGGGTGTTTTTCCTTTTCTAAGTAATCTGAAAAGAATAAAAATTGAAAGACCCCCAGCACTAACGATTATCCCTAAGATAAATATTGGATTATTCATAAATCCCAATCCTTCACGAAGCTCGTTCGATTTTGAAATAGTGCTTGAGGTTGAGGGAGTAGAAGAGAGTGTTGAATTAATTGTTGAATGCATAAAATTGATTGAGTATGCCAGTAGATCGTCTAAAATATATTCAGGAACCATTTCTGGCTGGAATAGATAATTTAAAATTCGAAATTCTCCATTGTCAACATAATATCCTTTAGATTCATATCCTGGAAATGCTGGAAGTTCATCCTCTATAATAGAAACTGCCCCAGAAAGTAAGGATACTACTTCACCATCACTACTACGAGTTGCTCTTAATGATTCTGTTGATCCAAGTGTGAAGGGAGGAAGTGTACTGAGGAATTCTAATCCATGAAGCCTTGTACTAGGAGCTCTGAAATTTTTAGGGCTTGTTGCCCTAAAAATAAGAGACGTTTCCTGTTGAATTGAATCTCCCTGGTTGCTAAAATCAAAAATATTGTAACTTGACATAAAAATAATTCGGGGATTTATTCCTGAAGGAGAATTTGTAAGATATTCTTTAATGACTAAAAATTCATTATAATTAATATGTGAGTTGCTAAGAGGACTGATTGCTGGATTTCCAATCCAAAGAATGAGATTATATTTCCGCAATTCTTCTGCAGTAATTTCTGAATTGGTAAAAGATGATGTTTGGAATACTTCATAATCTCCAGTTAAATCCAACAGATCTAAAGCACTAAGAACAGAATTTTCAGAGTTTCGACCTAAATCATCATCAATGACCAAAATTGATCCATTATTATTATCAACTTCAAAAATTTTGAAATCTGAATAACCAATATACGGGATCGAACTATTATCTAATGCTCTTGCTCTAATTATATGACTTCCTTCTCGTTCTAGATTAGTATTCCACGTAAAATTGTACATATTTGGAGTTTCTAAGACAGATTTACATTCTATCCATGGTCCATAATCTATGGAAACTTCAACAGATTCAATTGATGCTTTTGATGAAATATTTGAGTAAACAAGTAGAGAATAATTGCCAGAAACTGAAATAAGAGGATTAATTAACGAAACTTTAGGAATGTTTGATTCATTAGTTACACGAACTCTATATGATAAATTTACTAATTTTTCAATTATTTGAACTGCCCATCCTTTTCCTGATGAATAGGTCGAGACTTCACCATCTCTTAAAGAGAATGCAGCGTCATCTTTATTTTCACCTGTTTCGGGAAAAGAATCAATCACATTCCAAGGAGGGGAAACATTTGAGCTGACTTGGGTTTGCCCCGATGAACGTGGTCCAACTTGAATTTCAGCAATTACCATTCCATGTTTAGGAAGATATTTATCATAATCTAAACTTTCTCTAACAGTAACAGTCCACCCTCTTCCATGTTCTGGATTGATGAAACCTGAGGAATTCCATCCTATTTCTAACCACATTATTCCAGTAGGTATATTGGATGCTATTGGATTTATTGTCACAATAGTATCTTTTGAATAATTCTGAATTTGTAATCGATAATCTTTACTAATAAATTGGGGGGAGCTAGCTTTTGATATATGGCTATAATATTTATTCCAGATAGAAAAGTGTCCAGAACCAGCATCCATTATGCAATATGGACCAGCAAAATCATTTGTATAACTAAGATCATATAAATCTGGAAAATCAAGGGCATGTCCTAATTCATGCGAGGGAGTTTCATAGTCTACATATTCATGATTCATGGAATAGACAACTTCAGGAAGCTCAAATCGCCATAAACTCCATTGATGACTCCATATATCTTCAGAATTTCCTGAATACTCTTGTCCATCTCCGGAATGGATAATAACGAAGAGATCAAAGTCCAGTGGATTTTTCCCATTTGCTATAGCGTGATTCCTAGCTTCATATGCTATTTCATCTGGTCTGAAATCCTGCCCTGGTGGGATTCTTTCTCCAGCTCCATAATAACTACGATTATTTATGGTAGGGAACCATCCTAAAACTTCTCCTATTAATGATACTTCATTATAGGAAACATTTTGATAATATTGTCGAATCGAATCTGTTCCCGTTGAGAAAAATAGATCTTCAAAATGTAGATTTGTGTGGATTGGATTATAAGGATCATCTGGTATTTCCATTAATACTACTAAGACATTCAAAGTCGTGGATGAGATATTAAATTTCGAGATTATGTTTACTGTAGTAGTATCGCCATTAATCGACGAATTGTGATATGTTAAGACCGAAATTAGAATTAAAAAGCCAACAAAAGTAGAAAGTGTAAAACGAAATCGTTTGGGCATTGAAAATCACCTTGAATGTCTATTCTGAATATAGTCCAGATTAAAATATAAGGAATATTATCCTTTACATCGTAGTTGATAAAATACCCTTAATGTTTTTAAATAAAGATATCGTGAAGAAATTTTAAAGAATTAGATTTCCAAAATAATTATTTATCTGATGAGAAAAAAGACTGCTTCTATTGGATAGAAAATATGATGGTTGAGTTGGACATCAAAAACAGAGCAATACAATATGTTCTGTCAAAAATAGAGGCGAAAAGCCAGGAATGGGGCCGCTTCTTAGTCAATGATAGTTTTAATAACTTGGATACTCGTCTAACTTTTTGGGCTATTGAAGAAGATGCTCGAGACTTAAAAGAAGTTGCCTTAACCCCATTAGGTGAACAACCCGAGTTAGAACTCAAACTCACTTATGCTCCTCCTTCCTTCTTTCTGGAAGTTTTAGATGGGCATAATTCTCCCTATTGGCAAGTAGCCACCGTTTATCGTGTTTTAAACAATAGTGAAATCATTTATGACCCCAAAGGCCGATTGAATGAGTGGGTCAGTAGAATAAAACAGATTGAATGGGATCCTGATGTGATTCAATTAAAACAAAAGACTACTTTATCATTATTACAGCGTGTAGAAAAATTTATCGGAGAAGATATGCTCGCTGATGCCTATATATGGTTGATTAAAGCTGCAGAAGAAGCAATATGCGTCCCTCTCATGAGACAAAACACTTTTGGTCTTGGAAGTGCCCCTCTGTTGTTGGATACACTACGTGATCACCACGCTGATATCTTTATATTTTTTAAGTCTCTTCTTCGGATCGAAACATTCACAATGGAGAAATTGGAGGAATCACGAAAAGAGCTTGAAATACTTGCAGATCGATTATATTTAAATAATATTAAAACCGATCGTGAGATGTGGATACTAGCTGCTTTTGTTGCTCTTAATGAATCAGAAAAACGATTAAAGCAAAGCATAGCAGCCAAAGAATACGATTTAAATCTATCAAATCGACTTTTTGAGACTTCTATAGGTGAATTATGGCAAGCATATTTTCTTGTAGCACAAAACCCTCGAACTGAAGTCAAGCTTGATCCTTGGGTGGTAGGAAGTTTTTGGAAATGGTTTGGTTATCCTGAAATTAATGAAAAATGGTTTCAGCAAAACTTTTCTATGATAAAAGACTTAATAAAGTAGATAATCAACTTATTAAAGCATTAGAGCTTAAATTGCTTAAACCAATCCCAAGTTATCTTGAGTCCCTTCTCCAAAACAACTTTTGGTTCCCATTCAAGTCTATTTTTTGCTTTAGTGCAATCAAGAGATATATGTTTTACATCTCCAGGGCGTGGAGACTCAAAAGTTCGTATCGTTTTCATTTCGGTTACTTTTTCTATGATATTAACTAGTTCCAGTAAATTTGTTTGAATTCCAGTTCCTACATTAAAAGTTGTATTCAGATTAGTGTGCATCGCTTTTATACAGATATTTGTAACATCCTTAACATAAATGTAATCTCGTGTATCGTAGCCATCCCCGAAAATTACAACTGGTTTTTTATCAAGAAAATTTCCTAAAAAGATTGATATAACACCTGCTTCACCCATTGGATCCTGTCTCGGTCCATATATATTTGCAGGTCGAATAATTGAATAAGAAATGCCATATGTTTTATGAAACCATTCTAGATATCGTTCCCCTACAAGCTTACTTAATCCGTATGCAGAAATTGGCTTTTCAATTGCAGTTTCTGGCACAGGTATTTCTTTCGGTTCTCCATAAATAGCTCCACCAGTAGATACATAGACTAATTTCTTAATTCCAAATTTTATCATTAATTCAAGTAAGTTGAGAAATCCTATAATATTAACCGAAGCGTCAAAACTGGGTTCTCTCATTGAACGAGATACAGAAATCTGAGCTGCTAAATGAAATATGAAATCAACTCCCTTCAATGCATTCATGACTGTCTTTGAGTCACGAATATCACCTTTTACTAAGTTTATCTTGTTTCTAAATGATTCAACATTTGATAATTTCCCCGTACTGAAATCATCTAAGCAATTGACTTCATACTCCTGTGATAACAAATCTTCAATTAAATGACTACCAACAAATCCCGCTCCTCCTGTAACTAAGATTTTCACATTTAACTCTCCATCTTCTGTTTTTTATTTTTTTGAAGCGTGATTGTTTTCATTAAAATAGAAATAAAAAAATACCCACAATCCTAATCAATATTATTACATAAATTAAATTCTAAGAATTCAATAATAAGATTTAACAGAGGAAATTCTTCAATACATATAAAATTTCCACTATTAATTTTTCATCATAGATGATTGTATTGAGGTTGCTTTATGAAAATTGGAAAAACTGATGGCTCAATAGTTGTTTGGGAAGATAATTCGATACGAAAATATCCACTAATTCAAAATTTGATGGATATTATACTCAATCCATCGATTCTCAAGTCATCAAGATTTGAGGAAATAACCTCTCCTCCCGAGCTTGAGTTACCAATTATTTCACATAAAATAATTTGTATAGCAAAAAATTATGAAAAACATGCAAAAGAAATGGGAGTAGATCCAAAAATTCTTCCCAAAACACCTTCATTATTTCTGAAACCCTCTACAACCCTTATTGGTCCTGATGATTATATAATATTTCCGAGCCATTCACAAGAAATCCATCATGAAGTGGAATTAGCAGTCATAATAGGTAAAAGAGGGAAAAATATTCCCGTGGAAGAAAGTTTAGATTATATTTTTGGATATACTATTTTACTCGATATTACTGCTCGAGATATTCAAGCTCTTGCCAAAAAAAATGGCCAACCTTGGTTTCAAGCTAAGGGTTATGATACTTTTGCCCCAATCGGCCCATTGATTGTAACTCCAGATGAGATTAAAGACCCTCAAAATCTCGAATTAGAATTATATGTCAATAAACAACTCAAACAAAAGGGGAATACAGAAGAAATGATCTTTGATATTAAAAATATTATTAGCTATTGTAGTTCTATTGTAACCCTTGAACCAGGAGATATTATTGCAACTGGTACTCCAGAGGGAGTAGGCCCATTAAATATAGGAGATGAAATTGAGGCAATTATTGAACCAATTGGAGTTTTAAAGGTCAGGGTTAGGAAATGAGCAGCCTTGATTTAATTTTATCTGAAGTATCGAATTTTTTCACCCCTTCATTAGCGTTTTTAGGGTCTCCATCTAATATCCTTCTAGTCGTCCCTGAATTGAATTTGCTAAAATATTTGAACCAAATAAATTTTAATTCTTTTAAGTTACGGTTTGTAGAAACGCGTGATTATTGGTTAGATATTCATTCTGCACTTTTTATACATGATATACCATTTAATATTACTCTTCGCGTTTATAATCCGAGTTCAAATTTCCTTACAGAATTAAAAACAATTTTCCCGATTGTTTCTTCCTTTTTATAAAAAATCTTGATTTTATCTAATTTGTAAGCAAAAAGATCTATTAAATCGTTATATTCGATTTTTAGCTTTCTCGAGATGCATCTTAATCAGAGAGAGAAGATCATCGGCACTAAATGGTTTATTTATGTAAGCATCTGCTCCTGCTTCTTCTCCTGCGATTCTATCTTTTTTTCCGACTTTAGCTGTAAATAAAACAACAGGAACTGTATTTAATCTATCATTATTTTTAATCCATTTACAGACTTCTAGTCCATTCTTCTTTGGCATTAACACATCCAAAAGAACAAGATTAGGTTTCTTTGTTGTTTTTTTAAGGAGTTCTATAGCTTCTTCTCCGTTGCTAGCAGAAAAAACATGATAACCTTCATATTCAAGCACCATCCGAGCAAGTTCAACAGTATCCTCTTCATCATCAACAACAAAAATTGTTTCTCCCTGCATTTTTTCACTTCTTAGGTGTATTGGAATTGTATTCAATAGATTTATGGCCTTTTTAGGATTTAGGATTTTATTTCAATTTTTCAATAGATATTAATAATAAATACTATTTAACCATATCATTTTGAAAAATTCAAGGGATATTACTTAGATATATTATAAAAAGAACATTATTTAAATAATAATAGAAAAGATTGAATAAATCCAATTACCTGTTCTCGACCTACTGCTATTGAAATAAGGGCTATAATCATCATTCCACCAAAAATTTTCTGTAAACTTACAGTATCAATTCGTTGAACTATTAACGGGCCGATCTGTGCACCTAGAATTATTCCTAGAATTAAAAAAATAGCTAAATCTGGATGGACCTGTCCCATACCAACTTTGATTACTGCTCCTGCAGTACTTGTGAATATCATAATAAACATCGAGGTAGCTACAGCTTTATGCATCGGAATCTTTCCGAGATGTACTAATATCGGAACCATTACAACACCTCCTCCAATACCCAATAGTCCTGATGAGAACCCGGCAACGAATCCAAATAAAAGACACCAGAGTTCACGTTTTTCAAATCCAAACCATACTATCTCATCGTGTTCGATTTCTTCTTCACTTCTTGAATCAGTTCCTTTTTTCCTTTGTTTAGGATAAAGAATCATTTTAATGGCAATGGGGATTAGACAAATGGTAAAAACAAGTCTAAATAAAGCTGGAGATTCAACTGCGAAGTATGAACTAGCAAAGCTTCCAAGAACAGCACCAAATACACTAGTTGTTGCCACTAATAGTCCTGTTCGATATTGGATCATATTTACCTGTCGGGAATATGCAATTGTTGACGAAATTGCTGTAAATATTATCATAAATAGTACCGTTCCTACTGCAAACGCTTCATTTATTCCCAAAATTATTAGAGAAGGGGTTGTGATGAATCCTCCACCTACACCTAATGATGAAGAAATTATCCCGATAAAGAATGCAAAAACCGTGAATAGAAATCCTTCGAAAAAATTGTTCAAGATTGGTTCTCCAATTAATTGTGTAATTACCATATTCTTCTCGCTCTGTCTAAAATGAATCTAGATAGATAAAAAATTCCTAAGAATTTAATTAAACTGGCTATATGAGCGAGATAAGTACATCTTTATGTGTTTTCGTTAATTGAGAATCTAATTTGCACCTATGTATAATATGTATATACATCAAAAAGGGGTATAACCCTGAATTATAAATAACCAAATCGAATATAGAGTTTATTGATGGGAATACTTGAAATTTATGGAACAAAAAGTTCCAATTTAAAGGGCAAACGAGTTCTTATTGGAGTAACAGGCTCTATAGCAGCGATTGAAGTACCTCATTTAATTCGTGAAATAATCCGACATTCAGGGGAACCAATCGTAGTATTATCTCCAGAAGCCACTCGATTCGTTGCTATCGATGCCCTAACTTGGTGTATGGATAAACCACCCATTACCGAAATTTCAGGTTTATCAGAACATATAAAGTGGACTGTAGATTCTAATAGTAAAATTGATCTTTGCATTATTTGTCCTGCTTCTGTCAATACTATTTCTAAACTCGCTAATGGTATAGCAGATACTTCAGTAACTCTTGTGTCTTTAGCTGCGATTGGAGCGAAAATACCAGTATTAATAGTACCAGCAGCACATACTGTCTTACTTGAAAATCCTATTACGGAACGAAATATTTTATTCCTTCAAGATCTCGGAGTTTATTTTTCTCCAGTTTCAGAAGATGAAAAAAAGTTTAAATTTCCCCCTCTTGAGCAATTAATGACATTAATATTTCAAATACTACTTCCTAAAAGGTACTTAACAGGAAAAAGATTTTTAATAAGTGGTGGGGCGACAAGAGAGTATATTGATAATGTGAGATTTCTTTCTAATCCTTCAACAGGATTTACTGCCCTTGAAATTTGTAAAGCACTCGTAGAGGAGGGAGCTGAAATTACTTTTATACTTGGAGAGGGAAATAACATTAAAGATGAATATAATGCATTTAAAACAATGATAGTACAGTCTACATCCGATATGTATAATTTGATAAATGAAGAGTTATCCAATGGTGATTATCATGGATTTATATCTGTTGCTGCAGTTTCTGATTATAAACCTGAATTTTCCCATGGGAAAATAGCTTCACAACAGCAAGATTTGTTTATCCGAATGATACCCACCATTAAGATTATTGATAAAATCAGAGCTAACTTCCCTAGTCTCTATATTATTGCTTTTAAAGCTGAAGTAGGAGTACCAGATAACGAATTGATCAACAAAGGACGAAAATTACTTGATTCGAAAAATTTAAACATAGTATGTGCAAATTGGGTTGGAGAACCGAATAAGGGTTTTATTGCTAAAACAAACGAGATTTTTATCTTAAGAAAAGGTACTGAAGAAGTTCTTCATCTTAAAACCGGAAAAGATCAAATAGCACATAATTTAATTAGATTGGTAATTGAAGATTTTCAATTAGGAGGTGAAGCATGATGGTTATAACTGTATTTGGTGCTGGAAGTATAGGGTCACTTTTTGCTGGAAAAATAGCTCATTCTGGTTATTCAACATCTGTAATTGGTAGAGATCCTCATATATTAGAGATTAATCGTCATGGATTACGTATTATTGAGGAATATGAAGAAATTCTAACTCATCTCCCTGCTGATACTGTTTTTCCCTCTGAAATCATTTCTTCTGAAGTTTTATTCATTACTACCAAGGCATATTCCAATCCAATCGTTGCCTCAAGTATGTATAAAAAAATTAGATCAGATATACCGATATTTGTACTCCAAAATGGGATGGGAAATGAAGAAGTTTTTATTTCAAGATTTTCTCAAAATCCAATTTTTCGTGCAATAACTACAGAAGCAGCTGAGGTAGTGCACCCTGGAATTGTTAATCATGTTGCATTTGGTAAAACAGTTTTTGGTCAAGTACAGGGTTCTGAAAATGGATTTAGTGATAGAATTCAAAAAATTATTACAAAATCTGGTTTTGAAATTCAGTCTACCCCAGATATTCAGATCAAAATGTGGCAGAAATTATTAACAAATGCTGCTATTTGTCCTTTAGCAGCTATTTTACAGGTTCCAAATGGAAAAATTTTAGAGAAGTCTTCTATTAGAAATATTTTTAATGCAATTATTGAAGAAGGACTGACTGTTGCCCAAATTAACCTCCCTGAAGTTGACTTCTCTGAGACTCGAGACTTTACTCTTAGTGTAATAGAGAAAACGAAGAAAAATAAATGTAGTATGCTTCAAGACGTTGAAAGAAAGCGAAAAACTGAAATAGATTTTATTAATGGATTTATTGTACGTGAAAGCCGTCGATTAGGATTAAAAGCACCAATAAATACTGCTATTACAGATTTAATGCATCATATTGAACAATATTCATTGAATTGAAGGATTCGCTTAATGAAGTGTCCTAGTTATTGGATCGCGGCTCATTTGACTAGCATTTTTGAAATTCGTGACCAATCTTCTAATATTTTAGAAAAAGGTTCTCGGGGAGCTGGAATATCTATACAAAGAGGAGTAACAACTAGTATTTCTGATAATGAAAAAAAAGAGCCTGAAATTCATTTCAATAACATAAATCAACCTTTATCAGATTCGATGGTATCCGTTCAAGTTATGAATTTATTACTTCCTCCAGAAGAACAACAACATTTCATAATTAGTCACTCTTTTGATATACCAATTGGAGGCGGATTTGGAGCATCCGCTGCTGGAGCACTAGGTACAGCGTTTTGTATTAATGATTTTTTTGGGTTAAAATATAATGAATTGACATTGTATCAAATTGCTCATAAATCTGAAATTTTAACTAGATCTGGATTGGGTGATGTCATTGGTTTATATCAAGGAGGTTTAGAAATCCGCATTAGAGAAGGGGCTCCTGGGTATGGAGAAACAATTGGGATTAAGCTAGATCAAAAGTGGAAAATCGCAACCATATCCTTTGGTGGATTACCTACATCAAGTGTGCTTTCAGATTATAATAAACGACTTAGGGTTAATTCAACAGGAGCAGTTCTTATTGATCAATTACTTCTTAATCCCGTATTTAGCAATTTTGTCATATTAGCGAATAAATTTACCTTAGGAGTTCAGCTTTGGTCTGAGAGGGTTAAAAATATAATTTCAAATCTTCCTAGTAATGTAAATGGATCTCAAATCATGTTAGGGGACGCAATTCTACTTTGTTATCAAAATAATGATGATTTGAACTGTTTAAACCTAAATTCAGATTTAATACGACAAGAAGAAATTTGTTATAAAACTTTACAAAGGTTATCATGATGACAGATCATCCAATTCCCAAAGATCATCCTAGATATCTATCATTGACTGTAAGAGAATCTATCATTAATGGTATGTATAATAAAGTAGTTGCTGAAGCAGGTTTAATAGCTCATGGAAGAGGAGAGGCTTTTGATTATATTTTAGGGGAAAAAACTCCTCCATTTGCATTAAAACAAGAAGAATTAGCTGTATTAACTCTTCTAGAAGCAAAAAGTCCCATTATTTCTGTTAATGGGAATGTAGCTGTACTTTGTCCTCAAGAAGTTGTTCGGTTTGGAAAAATAATCAATGCTCCACTTGAAATAAATCTGTTTTATCGATCAAAAGAGCGTGAAGAAGCTATTAAAAATGTTCTATTAGAAGCAGGGGCTAAAAATATTCTTGGAATAGATCCAGATTATCAGACGGTCATAACAGAATTGTCTCATTCACGTAGAATTGTTGACTCTCGTGGAATAGCGACCTCAGATTGTGTTTTCGTACCTCTTGAAGATGGAGATCGTACTCTGGCTTTACGAAAATTAGGAAAGACTGTTGTGACAATAGATCTCAATCCCTTGTCCAGAACATCGCTTGCTGCATCAGTTGCTATAACAAACAATATAATTAGAGCAATTCCAGAAATGATAAAGCTTGCGGAAAAATATGCAGGAATCTCTGATAATTTAATAAAGAAACATCTCATTAACTTCAATAATAAAGAATTACTACAAGATTCGTTAAAATATATGGCTGAACGTTTAATATTGCTTTCTTGTGAAGAGAAATTGTTCAATCTAGGTTAAGGTGATTTGATGAAGAAGAAAAATGTCATAGATATAATGGAAATGAAGAAAAATAACATTAAAATTACAATGCTTACTGCCTATGATCATGTTATGGCCTCAATATTGGATGAAGCAGGAACTGACATGCTACTCGTTGGTGACACAATGGGAATGGTTGTTTTTGGACATCAAACAACTTTAAAAGTCACTTTACAGGATTCTATCCGTCATACGCAAGCTGTGGCTCAAGGAGCGAAGTCAGCTTTAGTAATTGGAGACTTACCTTTTGGTACATTTCAAGTATCTCCTGAAGAAGCAGTGAGAAATTCAGTGAAGCTTGTTCAAGAAGGAAATGCAGAAGCAATCAAACTAGAAGGTGGAAGTGAGCGGGTAACATCAATACGAAAAATTCTGGATGCTGGAATCCCTGTAATGGGTCATCTTGGGTTAACTCCCCAATCTTATCATAAATTTGGTGGTTTTAAGGTTCAGGCTCGTTCTGAGGAGGCTGCGAAATTTATATTAAACGAAGCCAAAGCATTGGAAAAAGCAGGTATATTCTCATTAGTACTCGAAGCAATCCCATGGCAAGTAGCTAAAAAAATTACAGAGGCAATTTCGGTCCCAACCATTGGAATTGGTGCTGGTCCTTACTGTGATGGTCAAGTTCTTGTTACTTATGATATGCTGGGCTACTTTGATTTTAAGGCTAAATTCGTAAAGAGGTATGCAAATATTAAAAATCAAATATTATCAGCAGTTCAACAATATAATGCTGAAGTACGGGAAAAGATATTTCCAGATCTTACCTATAGCTATGAAATGCCTCCCCATAATGAATGATTTTTCAGATTCTTGAATTATGTCACATTCAATACTTTCATTGATCTCCCTCTCTCAAATTATATTTAAAGCAGATAGAAGCGTTTTTAAAGAAGTTGTAAATTATAATCAATTGATTGAAGGATGGAATCCGACTCAACTATTCATCTAGTAAAAGATAATATCAAACCGTCCGTCCTTAAACAACTGTTCTTAGAAGAACTTGTAAAGCTAAAAGAACGGCTAAAAAATACTCCACACCCATTTTGTGAGTTGGATTGTCCTTGGATTAAATATTGTCGTCATTATTTACATCTTGGATGTATTTTAAGTGATATGATTGAAATAGGGGTATGGACACCTACACTTCGTTGGTCTGAATCCTAATCAATATTTTTTTCATCTTTTGATGAACCAAGAATTCTTTTATTCTCTAATAAGTACTTAGGACCAAACCCTTCAAGTTCCTCGAAGGGTCCCTCTATCCCCTTTGGATTTCCTGTTTTTGTATAGATTACCTTAGACTTTAGTATCCCCTTAATAACCTTGGTTGGACTTTGGTTGAAATGATCTAAAAGTATTTCTGCCTTCTTCTGACCAGTATTATGCAACCCTTGTAAAAAAAATATCTGATTATCTCTTAAACTTCTTTTTTTAGGGGATTTTCTGGCAATTAAAGGATCAGACTTATCTTCCTGAACCCAAGATGCAATTCGATTAAGTACTATTGCAGTCTCACTCACTTTTGATGTGGGAATTATTGGGAGTTGACGCTTTAAGAAAATGTACGTCAAAGCTCCATAGACATGTTTTTTCCTTTTTTTCCATTCAATTCGTTCAAATGCAGTTGGTAAATTTTCTATAATTAATACAGGTTGATCATAAGCTTCAATTAATCGATCAATCTGATCAAATAATCTATTATCCATAATAGAAGCGATCAAATCGGCTCCAGTTTTTCGTTCGCATGCTACTTGATCTGATATGACATAATCAGCAATATCAAGCTGTGCTTCTTCAATGTTCATTTCTAATTTACGTAAATGGTTTTTTAATGAATTTGGTTCACGATGATCTACAATAATATGTAATGGTTTTGACATAAGTTATTCACATTCTTGAGATCTGAAATATTTTATTTAAGGACGAAAACCTTTCTTATCTAAGACCCCTGGAATTAGTTGATTAGAAATCAAAGACTCTAAAATTAGTTTGAGGTTTTCTTTAAGGAGATTAGTTGAACCTGTCAATTCAGCCCATTCAATGAGTTCTTTCGTTCTTGTTTCAGGTTTTTTTAGAAGATGTAAGACAATATTCATTGCTCTCTTTTGTGTAAAAAATATTTGCTGATTCGCCCCCTGAATGAATTTTTTTTCTGAAAAAATTAGGTCACGAACTACCTCTTGATGTTTTTCATCCTCAGAAATTTCTAATACTTCATATAATTCTTCCAATAGAATTTCTCCCTTAAATTCAAGAATTCTATTAATTTCGTCTTTTATTCCTTTAATAGTAATAAATTCCCCCGCTTTGTTCATAAAGCCTTTAATAAACAAGATTTGTTGAATTATCATTTCTACAACTGTTTTAGGGAGATCTAGCTTATAAGCTATTATATCGAAATTTATGCGCGAAAATAGCTTTATTTCTTCTTCTACTCTCAGAATTAACTGTTCTGAGAAAAAGTAGGTTTTCTCTACGTTAAAACGCCCTGAAAACTCATTAGAAATATAATCTATTATTTCAGTCTGAAGAGATTTATCGAGCTTAAATTCATTTAAAATTGTTATTATTGATAGATAACCTTTTCCTCTAATTCTTTCTTGGATTGGTTGATGCAAAGATTCTAGAGGTATTAAATTTCCATCTTTTGTTTTGAATGTTTTAATAGTTACTATCTTTTTTAGACTATTTAAAAAAGTAGAAAAGTCTATACCAATATGCTTAAGTAAATGTTTTACCATTTCCTCATCTATACGAGATGCATTTTCTAACAAATTATTAAATTCAGAAATATCAATAAAAACTTGGAGATCCTTAAGCCATTTCCCCTCAAAAGTCTGCATAATGATCTCTTTTATCTTTTCAGTCTCGATTTTTGGATTACCAAGTGATTTTAAGAGTACTTGGACTGATAGAATTCTATCTTTTGAAATATCTTCACTAATAATTCGTCTCAAATAATCTACAGTCAAATAATCTCCTGAGGAATTATACCATCCTTTAAAATCCTCTTTAAATCCATCTATTAACTCAATTTTAATTCTTTCAACTGGTTGATTTAACATTTTTGCTATTTCTTTAAGTGAAATTATTCCTGAAGTATTTAAGGTGTTGTAAATTTCTTCTAGATCGGTTTTATGGACGATAAAATTCGAAGAACTCCAATGTATAATATTTATCTTATTTAAAATTGTTATAAGATTTTCTGACTGAATTCCTTTAAATAGGTCTTTTTTAATTAACTCAGGGAAATATAGAGATCTTTTTTCAGTAATTAAATTAGTAATTAGGCTTATTAGCCCTGTTTCAGTCATTAAACTACCATCTTTTAGTTCTATCAATGGGATTTCTAAAATTTCTTCAATTAAAATTTTAACTGCCATAATATTAGTGTTTAATTGGTTGGAAATTTCTTTGAAGGTGAATTTTTCTCTTTCTAACATTTTCTTATGAAATTCTTTCAGCTCAGGCTCTAAATCAGTCAAAAGGATTTGTAAAATATCAGAAAAATCCTTTTTAGTACTTTCCGATCCAAATTTTAAAAATGCGAGAATTTCAATCTGCTTGGATCTCCGAATAATAGGAATAATATTTTCTTTATTTTTACTAAGATAGGAAGCTGCTGTTTCTCGTACATATTCGTTAGGATCGATCAGGTTTTTAAGAAAAGGAATAATTAATTCACTTCCCCCCATATGTTCTAAAGCTGAACTTGCTTGGTTTCGGGTCCAATCATCATAATCTCTGTTTTGCATAATCTCTAGAAGCAATCCAACAGCTTGTTCGGTCTTAAGTTTTCCCAAAGCATAAATTATAGATCTTCTAAGTCCTGTTGATGCGTTTTTGCTTGTTTGAAGCATATTAATTAAGATATTTTCGATACCATGAATTTCTTGTGATGCTACTATATCAAGAGCAATTTTCTGTACAACTTCCTTAGGATCTTTTAATGATCGTATTGTAAAATCAGTCAATTTAGGATGTTTATTTACATTCATCCATTCTAAGGCGAGTGCTCTTACACCAGGATTGGGATCATTAAATCCACTGAGTACGAGATCTTCGATTTGTTTAGAATCTGTCAGTGTCGTAATAAGGGTTGGAAAGGTGGTTTCTCTAATTCTATCGTCTGGATCTTTCACTAATATTAAAAATGATTTGATAATTAACTTAGATCGATAGTCAGAAGGATGAGATTTCAGGAAAGTCTTTAGATTGTTTACAGCTTCCCATTTTTGGTTTGAATCCTTACTCTTAAGGTTTTGTAAATCGATAATCACAGATTCCTCGGTCATAATAATCACTTTTTTTCCAAACTCAACCTAGTATTCAACAGGGAAATTGATTATAAGAGTTTACTTTTCATCGGTGGAAAAAAATATCCAAGCAATAATTCTAGAGATCTTTTTTTAAGAATTAAAGTTATTTAATTCCTGCTGGATTTCGAATAAAGGCTGAAACCAATCTTATACTCTGGTGAATGTCGCTTAAAGCTAGCAATGAGGTAGGAGAGTGAATATATCTACAGGGTACTGACACTACTGATGAAGGAACCCCTTCCCCAATTTGATGAATACGTCCTGCATTTGTACCTCCAAATATCGGTTTTTTAATGTGATAAGGAATTCCTTCCGTTTTAGCATTTTCAATAAGACGTCGATTAACCATAGGATGTGCCAACATAGAACGATCTGCAATAGTGATAGCTGGTCCTTTTCCGATATATGCTGGACATTGAGCGTCTGGAATGCCTGGAACATCTCCTGCTGTGGTATTTTCTAATGCTAAAGCCATAGTAGGATTCAATTGAGCAGTTGCTGTTGCAGCTCCACGCCCACCAACTTCTTCTTGAGTTGAAAAGCTATATACTATGGAGCTTTGATGAGGAACTTGACTAAACTCATGAATTATATGAATAAGGATATTCACTCCTGTTCTATCATCAAACGCTTTTCCTCTAATCATTCCATTTCCAAGATCAACAAAAGGGTCATATAAAGTTCCTGTTGATCCAATAGTAATTCCAGCCTCTTGTAATTCAGTTTCATTCATTCCTAAATCAATATACATATCTTTTATTTCGAGAGGTTTTTTCCTTTCAGCTTCTGTTGTCAAATGAGGTGGTTTAGATCCAATGATACCATCATGACTTCTAGAGTTATCTCCCAGAACTTTTACTGCCTGTCCAAGTAAAATTCGAGTATCCCATCCTCCTATTGGTACAAATCTTAAAAATCCCTTTTTCTCAATATGGCTTATCATGAATCCTATTTCATCAACATGGGCATCTAACATTATCTTTTCGGATGTTTCCATGGTTGAATTGCCATTTTTGATAGCTAATAATGATCCTAGGCGATCAATCCAAAATTTATCTACATGACCCTCAATATGAGAAATGATATAATCTACTACTGGTTTCTCATATCCACTAACGCCAATAATTTCTGATAATTCTCCCTGAATGGTTTTTATTTTCTCTAAATCCATTAGAATTCAACTCAAAAAGCTTATCTGAGCTTAAGAACGACTTTTTTACTTTAAAGGATTAATCAACAGATGTCCAGTCAGTAAGTGCAAAAGTTGCGTCCCATCCTTTCGATATTTGTTTGACTTTTCCTTTTTGCGTTAATGCAGCTAAGACATTAAGATATTCTTCTATTTCGATCTTTGAGATGTTCTGCACTTCATCAGCTACCTTTTCTAAGCTTTTAGGTCCAGAATGTAATGCATTTAAGATCTTAACAGCATCTTCAATTAGGACATATCTATAAGGTTTTTCAGGGATTGGTTCCCCTTTAGGATCTAATTTCCATATTTCCCCATCTCTAACAACTTTTCCATAAGCATGAAGATAATTAAAAAATCCTAATGTATAATATGTATCACTAATACATAAATCAGTTCCCGGGGATATCTCATATGGACTTGCTTCCTCTCCTAAATATTCCAATTTGTCGATAATTTGTAGAGCATGTTTGTACGGAAAGGTATTGAAAGGAGGTTTACTCATAGTTTTTTCCATTTAAACACCTTCAATAATCTTTAAGGAGGTATTTCAATGATTAATGTTAATATTACAGTTTTTTTTATATTTTAAATAATATTTTGGTGAGAAAATCAAATAGGTTTTCATAGAATACAATGGTGGAAAATTAAAATTTTCTCTTGTTCTATTGTTTTTTCATCGAAGATAAAAAATCCATCTTTCTCATAAAACCTTCTTAACTCAGGTGTTTTCTGATAGACTTCAACGATTAAAATGTTTATATCATGGTGCTTGTACTTGATTTCATGCTTAATTTGGTTCAAGATAATTTTACCAAATCCTTGGTGTTGGAATGAGGGGAGAATTGCAAAATGATAAAGCTTCATGTTATTTATGTTAATTTTTCTTAATGAAAAAGTACCAATCACGTTGTTATTCTTTTGAATTATACTATATAACGAATTATTATTAAAATCATCTATAAGCTTTCTTTTTGTCTCAATTAAAGCACCAGGAAGGCGAGAGAGAGTTTTAACAATTGGTTGATATGCTTCTTGAAGAATATGCTCGATTAAAGAAATTTCATTTATTTTAGCAATACGAAAATATATTGAATCCTTCTTGGTGTTTTCCTTCAACAAGGATCGTTACCCCGCTTTTAATGAGGGATTATCTCCTTAATCTGTCGAACTGTATCTGAAACTTTTACAACAAGATTTTCAAGTCCGGATTTCGGCTCACCATCAACATAGAGCACTAATCCCTCCGAAATTTTGTATGCTACGAGATGAGTCGTTTCTGATGACACAACAAGATAATTCAGGTTTCGCATGTAAGTACTGACATTAAGAATGCGAATTGCTCCAGCCATTCGTTCTTTATCCATATTATATTCAAGAAGAATATCCCCGGTGAATGAGACAACCATTGCTCCTCGCGCTCCTATATCAGGGTTTTGAACTAGTTTTTTTAAATAAAATAAAGCTGCATTTTTCGAAGAACTAAGCATTTCCCGGGTTTCGCCTTTAAAAATCTCATCTACTTTTCCAATGAAAGAGACAAAAGTATCAGTATCAATAATATGCATTGTATTAATTTGCTCTCCATAATCTGCTAGAAAAAGGCTAGCTATTGTAGTTAGTTTGAATTGTAAATCCAAAGGTGAAACTAAAGGTGAGGCTAATATGGCAAATACTAATCCCTCTTTTTCGATAAAAGAAAAACGAATATCAGTCATATCAACGACTTTCAGATCACTGAGTGTTCCTGAGGATCTAGCAAAAGAAAACATTGCTGATAAAAAAGCAACAACTAGATGGGGATCTGGAGCAGTCGTTTTATCTATTTCATAAGACCGTGTTAAAATTGTATTACCACTGTCTTTTTGAAAAATAAAAAATGCCTTAATTGTCTTGAATTCGTCTAATGACATGCTTAATCTCCTCTAAAGGCTAAAGAAATTCTTTTGGATTTACATTGAGAATTTTTGCTGTCATGGTTCCAAAGGCTTCATTCACATTTTTTCCAGTTTTTGCAGAGGTTTCAACATATTCAATAACATGCATGGCCTCCTGAATTCGTTTTAATTCTGTTTTTGTAGGCTCACGTTCTTTTCTCAAATCAGCTTTATTCCCAATAAGAACAGAAAGACATCTGGGAGATACTCGAAGGACTTGGGATTGCCATCGTTCTTGAATCTGAAGTAGAGTAGCTTTTCGTGTTAAATCAAAAACATAAAACGCTCCATGTGCCCCCCTGAGGTATAAATGAGCATAACTTACATGAGATGCTTGTCCAGCAATATCCCAAAGTTGTAATGATACCGTACGAATGATATCCTGTTCATCAATGAATTTCACTGTTTTAGTCAGGAAATCAACGCCTAGGCTCATGCTATATTCCTCTTTAAACTTATTTTCTATGTATCGGAGTATAAGGGACGTTTTTCCGACTGCACCGTCTCCGAGTAGCAAAATCTTCAATATGTGCTTGACTTCTTTACTCAAAATACCCACTTCAATATTATTTTGCCGACAATTCTAAGATAGATGAAGAATTCTAGCTAAATTCTTCCCTTAACTTGATTTTAAAGGCTTATCTTTTCTTAATTTTTATCCTTCAATTTTTTTATTTTTATTCTAGTAAATAAGGTGTTAATTGTTAACCAAAACTTTCTCCTTTAAAAGCATTCAAATGTAATAAAAAATAAATATTTCTGAAAAAAATTATTAGAGAGTAGAATAGTAGTTTTATTTTTAGGATATTGAGAAGAATTTATTAGCCTACAGCCTTAAGGTGAAAAGGAAATATCTTTGTTTAATTAAAAATATGGACCTAGACAAAATCATATTTATATTTAAATTCGTGAATTTTTTATCCTAGAAGGCGGTTTTAGCAAGTGACGGAATTTTCAGGAACCGAAAAATGGATAGAATTGGTATTAAAGGAAATAAAAGAGGCTACAACCGAGGAAATTATAAATCGTGTGGCTATTTTTAATACCGATTGTGCTGATAATATTCCTCATGTATTAACAACAATGCGATTACAAGGGAAGGTAGGATATAGAATTGATAAGGTTAAAGGAGAAGGAGTTAAAAGGATTATTTGGTTTCTAACTCGATTCGAATAGATTTAATTAAAACCAGAAAGATTGACCTTCAACTGGGATGATTACATTTTCTCGTTTGATTCTCGATGCCTGATCAAGAACATCCTGTCCTAGATGAGTAAGAACTAAGCTTTTAGTAAGAGGAGCCAAAATTAAAGCCTCCTGGAGGTTTAAATGTGAGTCTAATTCGATCGATAGAAAACTACATTCAACTATCGCAAACCGAGTATTTAAAACAAGACTTTTTAGGTTATTCGTCCATCCTGTGTCACCTGAATAAGCAATTGCACTAAAAACAGTCTCTATCCGATATCCAAGAGCTTCTGGAGTATGATTCATCTTAAATGCAGCGATTTTAATACCTTCAAATTCAATTGGAAGGTTCTCATCAATTTTTTTATAAACACAGGGGAATCCTCTTTCTAAGGATGCGATATTTGGATAAAGGAGATTAAATAAATGTTCAACTTTCTCTTTGGTTCCTTCTGGACCTATAATAGTAAGTTTCTTTTTTCTTCTTTGTTGTATTATCGCTTCTAGTAAGATAAAAGGTAATCCCCCGAAATGATCTCCATGAAAATGAGTAATTAAAATCAAATCAATATCCTCTGTTCCCTTCTTATATCGTTTTAAGGTTGAAAGTGTTTGGGGACCACAATCTAATAATATTCCTTTATTCTCAATCCAAGAATAAATTGCTGCACTATTTTTTCCTCCCGATGAAAAAGCATCACCAATACCGTAGAATGTCAAGTAATTGGTAAAGGCCCTTTTAGCTTGAATAATCGTGCCGCATTTTTCCCCATTTAAAGCCTTATTAAACTCTTCAAGGCCTATTATCCATGAAATAGTATTATTTCTTGCTAGTTCTATAAGATTTCTTAATTTTCCAGTCATTGCATCTGTTACATCATAATTAGATAAGCTATCATGGGTATGGAATAATAAATTTTTATTTTCAGAACTAAAATACTCAACATTATTCTCGGATACTAAAATTGTTTTTATAAATTCTGCAGAAGGATCAATTGGATCTTTGGAATAAATCCCAGTTTTCTTCCCCTCAACCTTAGTTAGAAAGATTGCTCGTGAAATACGTGACTTTACGAATTTTCTGGTCAATGCACCTGGAATAATGTCTCCTGAAAAAACCTTCCATCCACCCGTTGTATATCCTATGTCTCCATAAAAAATGGGGATAGGAGGGAATTCGCTATTTAATATTTCTTCAAGAAGTGAAAGATCTGGCGAATCTCCATATTTAGTTGAAATTCCTTGTGTTGATTCTCCTTGTATAATCAAATGGGAAGGTGCTGAAATTGCGTTAATGCCATATTGAATGGCTTTTCCAATAATAAGCTGGTTTTGAATTCCTACCGCAAGCTTCACTATCGGATAAGTATCTTTGAAATTCTTTGAATAATTCTGTAAATATAAAACTAAAGAATGGCCTACTGATCCTGCCCCGTGAATTAAAATGAGTTTTTCATGAGGATGGCTTTCAATATAAGTTTTTAATATTTTTAATATCTCATCTAACATTAAAAAGTTAGTTAACTTAGAAATAGAATTAGTGAGAGCTGTAAGAGAGGATGATTTATAAAAAAATCGATTTATTTCATCTAAATAGCTTTTAATCAGTTGTTCATTCTTTTTATATGTTATTAAACTCCCACCTAGTTTAATTAAAGTGAATTTTTCAACCATAGACTCTTATCTCACCTGAACTATTATTTTGGGGTAATTAATGAGATGATCAGTTTTACCATATTAAAAATATCTTCAGAACGAACTGTCTCAAAATATGTATGAGTATAACGGCATGGAATTGCTAACATCACAGTTCGATGTCCCTCCATTACAAATACTTCCCCATCAGTACGATAATTTTTAAATACTGCTCGCTGAATTGGAATAGTTTCTGTTTCAGCCAATAGCTCAATTTCCTTAATTAATAAATCATGATAATGTACTGAAAAATCTTTGTACACTATAATTGGACCCTTTCCTAGAGTAGTTGGAATAAAATCTTTATTAGTACCTGGAATATCACCTGATAATCCTATATCTAATACTATTACCGCATCAAACTGATCCGACTTAGCAGCTGCAGCAGCTCCTTTTAAACCCATTTCTTCTTGAACTGTCGAAATAAGAGTAATGTTAGGTTTTTTAACTAGTTTTGCCAGCTCAGTCAGAAGCAAACTTTGAATAACTAAACCTATTCGGTTATCCATAGAGGGACCGACAAGATTTTTTTGGATTTTTTTGACCTCAATATCAAAGACTGCTGGCGTTCCAATATCGACTCCTAGCTCTATTACCTCTTGTTTAGTTGAAGCACCAATGTCGACAAAGAGATCCTCGAAAAGAATAGGTTTTACTTTACCTTCAACACCTGCAATATGACCGCTCCTTAAACCAAAATACCCATTTACGATAGTATCTTTTCGAGTATAGAATTTGAGTGGTACTCCAGCTAAAAATCTCGCGTCAGGAGTTGTTGCAGCTGTATTAAAAGCTAATTTTATGAAACCATTCTCAAGAACTTGCTGAACTATAAAACCTATGGAATCAGCGTGAACAACGATTGCCCAATGGTTACCTATTCCATTTATTCGTCCGAAAAGATTCCCGATATTATCAAATTTTGTTATAATCCCAAATTTTTCCCAATGCTTCTTTACTAGCTCCTGTACCTGTTCTTCTCTCCCTACTGGGCCAAATACTTCAGTAAACATTTTTATTTTGTTAAATAAATCTTTCTCAAGCATTTTCCAAACAATCTCCAAGGAGCTTTATATTCAATATAATTTAAATTACCTAATTTTACTTGGACTTTTATTACTGATTGTGATCAGAAATGCGGAAATTTGGTCTAATTTTAATCCTATTACCAGTTACATTAGTTTGGTTGGAAACTTCACTCTTTATACTCATTTATGGCTTTGAGCTATTAAATTCCATTCCACTAACAGAAATGTCAAATCCATTTACAAGTTTTGGGACTTTTTTATTATTCATTACAACAGGTATTTCAACTCTTTCAATAGTAGGTAGTGGATATTTGATTGATAGACGACCTTCTATTACTATAAAGCTCATCATTGGATCATTATTATTTAATGGGCTTTCATTCATTTGTAATGCTTTCAGTTTATCGTTCAATCCCTTTATAATAATTGGATTACCATCATTAGGATTTAGTCTAGGAGTCCTTGCTGTTGCAGCTCATTCGATATTTATAGTTAATGTTAAAATTGTTGATAGAGGTTTTATGTATTCCTGTGCTGTATTTACTAGCATGATTATTGCAATAATGTTTATTATTGTATTTGAAATATTAAAATTAAGTGTTGATATCCCACTGATTATATTAGGTTTCTTTTCTTTAATAGCATCATTAATTATTTTTTATTCTTTTAAAACTGAATTTCTCTGGATTAATGATCAATTTCCTACTTCCACACGAAAAATAATAACAAGAAGATCCGTTCAAGCTTATACAATAGCTCATCTCCTAACTTATATTATGCTTGGGGTAGCATTTACAACAATTTCTCAAATGGTTAATGAATCGAATCTATTCTGGGTTCTTGTATTTTTAGGAGATCTCATTTTCGTTATACTAATGGGAAAGCTCTCTGATCGTGTTGGGAGAAAAGATCTATTTGTTTTTGGTACATATATAATAGTTTTTTCAGTTTTAATTGTTGCAGTAACAGATTTTTATGTTATTTATTATGTATCTGCTATTATTTTGGGTATAAGTTTTTCAATGATGCATCCATCTATTGATAGTGGAATTTGGGCCGATCTAGCTCCTTTGGATTCAATTGGTCGCTATTCTGCACTAAATATTACTTCATTATTACAGGGAATTGGAATAGGCTTTGTAATTGGATTTTTAATTTCACCAATAGGTAGAATTGATATAGTTACTTATCTATTAATCGCATTGGCTATTTTGAGTCTATCTCCTTTATTCTTCATTGCTGATTCATTTAAACCACTGGAAATTTATCTATTACTTGTTTCAACCAGTGGTATTTTGATGTTTCATCATGACTTCGATTCGCAACAAGAAATTTCTCGGAAAGATCTAACGCTGGTCAGTGGAGCATTATCAGCTTTGGGTACAATATTTGAAGCAATTGATGAAATTGCAGGGAGTGGTTTAGATTTACTTCGTCATGGTAATGTTTTTATCATTCAATCCAAAGTAAAAACTACCGAGGGAAAAACGGTGTTTGGAACTATCTTTACAAACAAATTAGATCCTGAAATACAAAGTAATCTTGATAAATTTGTTTTTAGATTTTGTTTACGATTCCAACAAGAGATTGTAAAATGGACTGGTTTGACGTCTATTTTTCATACAGCTGTTCAAGATGCGGAGGAAATATTTGGTCCATTAATCCCAGTTCGAACAGGGAAAAGTTGATAACAACAAGTTTTTCTATAAGGAAAATTGTTTCGCTATTATTAAGATTAAATTGTAATAATAATATATATTACCAATTAAAAGACCAATCTTAGTCATAAGAATACCAAGTTCCCAAATTAGGATGGTGAGTGAATGAAAGTAAAAACTATACTAACTATAATAATCCCCTCAATCTTCTCTTGGATTTTAGCTTCTCTCCTCCTCTTAATCTATTTATTTGATATATTAGATTATGTTGAAAACTCCCCTAATAATCCTTTTGCAGGTTTTGGACTTGTTTTACTAAGTTTCCTTTTAATTTTAGTAATTATAGCGCTATATTTTACTGGTGCTTATTTAGACAAGTATCCCGAAAGGTTACGTCTTATTACTATAATTGGTATGCTAGGAAGTTCTGTTTCGATAACCCTATTTACATTTACGCTCGAAGAAAGCTTCCTCTTAATTCTTTCTTTAACCTGTTTAGTTATTTCCTTTGCAATACTATTATCAAGCAGTGGTACTTTGTTTGGCGGTATCACCGATATGTGGAGTAGAGGAAAGACTTATTCAACTGTTATTTTTTCCTTTATAATATTAACATTAATTAGTATTATAGTAGGAGGATTAATTTCGCATCGATTTGCTGACACAGATTTATTTAGTCACAGCTGGGCTGTAATTCTTCCTATAATAGGAGTTCTTGGACTTATGCTAACACTAATATTTTTCTTAATAACCAGAGATCTGGGAACTCCTTGGAAAAATGATAAATGGCCTACTAAATTTGGGAAAATCGTTGGGAGGCGATCTGTAAAGGCTTATTTAATTACTCATTTCCTACTCTATGTAATGGTTGGGCTTGTAATTACGAGTTTCTCAAAAATTGGTACAGAATTTAATGTTGATTTAGGTGTAACTATTCCCAATGTTGGCCGATTTGAATTACCTACTGATAAGACTTATTGGTTTATTGTCTTACTAGGTGATTTAATAGCAATATTACCTGCAGGATATTTTGCTGATCGAATAGGTCGAAAGAGCCTTATTGTTGTTACAATTTATGGTATCGTTTTCTCAACATTGATTTTTGGTCTCCAAAGGGAAAGTTTTGAAAGCTATCTGCTTTCTGCAATGATTCTTGGTGTTTCATTTGCTTTCATTCATCCTACTCTTGATTCTTCTCTCTGGGCTGACCTATCTCCACGTGATGGTTTAGGAAGATATTTTTCTCTAGGTTTAATCTCTTTAACATTAGGATTGGGAGTTGGATCGGGATTAGGAAAGTGGATATTTGTTCCTATTGGTGGAAATATTGAATTTCTGACTTATTTATTGATAATATTAGCAATCCTTGCTGCGTTTCCTCTTTTCTGGGTTTCTGATAGTTATAAGCCATTAGATTTCACTCTTTTATTAGTAATGGAAGAAGGAGGATTACCTATCTTTGATTACTTATTTCAAAGAAAGATCGAGTTCTCGGTTGAATTAACACTTCTTTCGGGGGCATTAACTGCTGTTGCCTCCTTTATGAGTGAAACAATGAAAGAAAAAGGCGATTTAAATCTTGTTCAGCATGGACATCATTTTATTTTAACTGAAAAAAAGAAAGGCGCTTCTGCAGCTATATTTAGTAATAAACAGGATCCTGAGCTTCAGTTTGCGTTGAAAGAGTTCCTTGAAAAGTTTGTTGCTAGATATTCTGAAACATTAAAAACATGGAATGGCATACGATCCTTATTTGATGGAGCAGTTGATATTGCAGAAGAAGTTTTTGGTTATCTTGCTCCTTCAACAAATTTTGTACAAAATATTGAATAATTTATAGATAATCGGTTAAAGGTAATGACTGTGGTTATGTGGGTTCTTTTTCAAATCATACTACTTGCACTGACTCTTTTTATCGGAGTAAATTCCTTTTTAATTTTCTTTGAGCTTTTTCATGGATTTCCTCAACAGCTCTTTTTTTCACTTTTATTAGCTTTATTATTCACACTTTTTTTATCATTAGTTGTTTTTGCAATTATTCATAAAATTACTCGATTATTAATGCGTAATGAGGAAGGAATCCTTTCTGGAAGAGATGTGGCATTATGGGGGGTTGCTATGACTTGTCAAGACACAGCGTACTATATGGTTAACAAATTTTTTATCAATCAGATATTTCCTGCCATATTCTATAAATTATTTGGTGGAAAGCTTGGTAAGGGTGTTGCAATTTATACAAGGCTTTGGGATGTAGAATTAATAGAAGTAGGAGACTATACCTCAATTGGAACTGGTTGTATCATTGGAGGGCATGCTATTTCTCAAGGAGAATTGTTCAGAAAACGTATAAAAATTGGGAAAAACTGTACAATTGGTGCAGGTACTATCATTCTTCCTGGTGTGACTATTGGTGATAAGGTTATCGTGGCTTCGAATTCTGTGATTCCTGCTAATCGTACTCTTGATTCCAACTCTGTTTATGCTGGCACTCCTGTTAAAAAAATTCGTGAGTGGCACGGTGAGAGCCCATGGAGTAGTCTATCAAAAAATGGCGAATAAGAATTACTTTTATGAGTAAAGAATTAAATATTTATGAAATCTAGTCTATTTCTGTGAAAGATTTCTTATTTGGTCTAAGCTTTCAATAATCTCATCTTCTGTATTGTAAAAATGAGGAGAAAGCCTTAATCCGCCTTCTCGATAGGAAATTGCTATTTTTTTCGGTAAATATCGTAATTCAGATACAATTTCTTTTGCTCGTGGACATTTAAAGTTGATAATCCCACTTCGCATGTTCTTATGTTGGATAGGAGACTGTAATACAAATTCAGGGACATCAAGAATAAAATCTAAAATAAGTGAAGAAAGCTTCTCTATCTGATTATAGATATTATATATACCAATATTTGCTAGAAATTTCACTGCTTCACTCAAAAGAGTTGAATTTGGGCCTAATGAAGCTTGAAATCGTTTTGCTCCTGATCCAGGGACATAATCATGGTGAGAAAGATTCATTGGGTTGACATCAGACATTGATCCGACAAAAGAAGGATTTAAATGGTTTGCAAGGTCTTTCTTCAAATAAATAAATCCTGTGCCCATAGGTCCAAGAAGCCACTTGTAACCTCCTGTTGCAAGAAAATCTATATTCATTTTTTGAACATCTATTGGAATAGCTCCACATGATTGAATAGCATCAACTATTAAATAAGCTCCAGCTTCATGAACGATTTTAGCTAATTCCTCAAGATCAATACGGAAACCATTTCCAAATTGTACATGAGATATAGCAACTAGTCGGGTATCTTGATCAAGATTAAAATCCTCTAATTCTAGAATCCCTTTCCTATTTCGAACTATCGATGTACCGAGATCAAATTTTTGTGCTAATACTTGATATGTGTAAGAATTCGAGGTATACTCGAGATCATTCAATATGATTTTATCTTGACCTTTTTTCCAATCAATACTTTCTGCAATGGCAGCGAGACCATAGCTAGTGTTGTAAGTAAAGGCAATTTCTTCCTCAGGAAACTGTGCGTTGATGAAATTTCCTATAATTCTTCGGTCTTTATTTACCTCTTCATACATCTGATCTAACGGTTTGAAATATAATTCTCCGTAATTTTTATGATGAACCATCCATTTTTGGGTTGCATTTTGAACTGGTAATGGACTTGGGCCAATTGCAGCGTGATTAAGATAGATAGCTTTCTCAACCACTGGAAAATTTTCTCTTAGTTGGGTAACATTCATTTATTTTTCCTTCAAGCATTGCAGTAAGTAGAAAAACGAGATAAAGTTGATAATTGTGCGATTTTAATTATATTTTATCAATTTCATTCTATATCTTATGATCAAAAACACGCCTTTTAAGATGAACATCTACACTACACACTTTCATTATTAAATTATTAGGGATTATTTTTCATTATAAGCACTAAGAAGCATTAAAATATCTCTAATATAGTCAATCATTTCACGAGTTGAAGTAGTTTTAAATTCAGAGAATTCGTGACTTGAATGAACGAATACATCTAAATCCTGTTGTTTCTGGAAAATTTGAAGGATTTGAATTTGTTTATGAACTTTCTCTTCTAATTGGATAAGGTTATTGAGATGTATGAAGTTCAAAAGCTTTTCAAAGGAGTCTTTAGCTTTAGAAAATTGTAGATTATGCAACGCGATAATCGCAAGTAGAAGTTCCACTTCTCCTGTTATAATTTTAGAAGCTTGTACAGCATTTTTTAAGTCCCTAAGATATAATTCAGTCTTATTCAGATATTCATCTTCTCCACTATTTATATAGAGTTCAAGTGAAGCTTGACTCATTCCTAAAAGTGTTCTTGTTTCAACTTCAAATGATTCTGAATATTCTAATGCTTTATTAAACACTCTAAGTCCGTTATTAAATTCTTTTTGATGAAGAAGAACATATGCTTCCGAATTATAATATCTACCATAATCTAAAGGCCGTTGAGATTTCTCAACCAATTCTTTTGCTTTTTTTAATAGAGACTCAATCTCATCTTGGTTTTTATGAAAATCAAGCTGAGCTAACACTTCTGCATAAGCAAGAAGGATTATTGAGGGTGGAGAACTGGAGATTTTTAAAAAAGTTTCAATTGAACTTTCATAATAGCGCTTTGCTTCTTTTAAACTTCCTTGGTTGGAGTTTAACCAACCTAATGCGCCATAAACATAACCTAAACTATTAAAATCTTTTGAATTTTTACTAAGTGTTAGAGACGCTTCGTAATGACCATGTGCAGAAGTTAAATCTCCCAAAAACGTGTAAATCATTCCAAGAGTGTTATGAGAGTACGATTTATACCAAGAATCATTGATAGATTTAGTATTAATATCAATAGATTCTTCGAGATAATCAATTGCTTGTTTATAGTCTCCAATAAACCGTAACAATGAACCTAATTTATTTAAAAGTGATATTCTTTGCCAATTAGGATTTGGATAGTCCATCAAACATTTTTCTAATAGCTCTTTTGCCCTTTGGTAGTCACCAAATGCGTTTTCTAATTGGCTACTAAGATTCCAATAAAGGTGGAATTTTAATTCCTGAGGACTGGAAGGGATTTTCTCCAAGCATAATTGTAATTGATAACAAAATCTTGTAAAATCCTTTAATTTAGAGGCCAAGATGGCTTTAAAATATGATAGTAACATACCTTTAAATTTATTCTGGGATTCTTGAATAAATTTTTCAATATTTGGTATAATAAGCTGATGCCATGGGCTTTCTTGTAGAATTACTATGAGGTCATCTAAATAATTTAAAGTTGAGGAAGCCCGAAATTCATTAAATATATTTAGGTTTAAATTTAATCCTTGGAAAAGAGATTTTGAGAATTTCTTCTGGTTATTAAGCTTTCTAAGAGATTTTAGAAGAAAAAAATTGTAATAATTATATCTACCTATGTTTTCAATAGAAAGAGGGAGTACGAATTCCAACCAATTAATAGTATCTTCATAATCTTCTAGATTATATGAAATAATGCCTAAACGTCCATACAATCGTCGGCATTGAGAAGAATTTAGTTTTGTTGATAATTTATTTTGAATTATTGTCATTAATTTTGCTTTAGAGTTCCTATACTCACCTTTTGCCCTAAAAATTTCCGCTTCAATAAGTGAACTCCAAAAATAAGACTCGGAGTTTGTATCAGGGGGATAAATTTCCAAATTATGATAATAGAGGTTTTCTGCTTCATTTATATTCTTTTGTAGAAGAAACTTATGTACTTTATTATATAATTCTTCATTCATTTTGAGAATTTTTCCTTATTACAAGTTTGGAGCTATTGAGATGTATTAATTTTGTAGAAAAACAGTATATATAAAATTAGGGTTAAACATTAAAATTAAAATAAAGAGGATATTCAAAATAATATGAGTATTTATGCTAGGGGGGAAAATAATCGGAATCTGTACAATGTGAGCTATACTTATCCCTTACCACACTAAAGGTTCTGTCAGTTGCCAGTTCTCATCATTTCCTAAGCAGATGCTTGGATCGTCAGTCGGTAAAACCTTCGTCATTACACAACAATATTTTGTTATGCAGGAAAACTTCATAGTATTTTGTTTAAGAATTTTTCTTAGATAATATGAATCCATTATTTTTCAGATATAATCCCCCATCAATCAAATTCATCCCCTTTGGAAAGATTCCAATTCTCGCTCCCTTTGGAATGATATCTGTTTGTTTTGCCAATCTCCCATTGATGAAACAATCCCCACATTGTTCAATCTTAAGATTTAATCGTTCTAATAACTGATTAAAGATCTCATTTGGTAAAAAGTGTCGTGAGATTATCGTATCTTCTGCTAAAGAGGCTTCTGGAACAAATAATCTTTTGATTGGGCCATAAATGTGAATTTCGAGCATAATAAATCCCAATTCTAGCTAAACTGTGTTTATTGTTCAATATCTAATATTATATTCAATGTAAAATTTGAGAAGAGTCAATGCTTCGCCCCAACCCACTGCACATTCAAGACACCTTCGACGACCTTCTTTCGTATCTAGGTAGCCTGTTTCCTTTACCATGACAACAGTGCCCCCTTCGGCTTCTTCAAAAACCATTTCAACAGTAGTGTAATGATCCTCCCACCAATTAAAAATAAATTTTTCTGGGATAAGTACATCAATAATGGGACAGACAGCTTCAGTAGTAACTTTATCAACACCCCAATCTACCCATTTTAAATGCATAGTCCCTCCAGATCTAAGATCAATAGTTGTTCCTCTAGTAAACCACCCATCTAGACCTTCTGAGGTCGTCATTGCATCAAAAACTTTTTCTCTTTTCGCTTTTATAAAAGTTTTATGAATAATTGGCATATCAAATTCAGACAATGGTATCCCTCATTATAAAAGGAAATCATAAAATTTCAATTAAATTTCTTTAGTAAACTATTTCGTAATAGCTGATTTACGAATTTAAAATTGATTTAAAAAACATTTTAGACTCTTCATTAAAAGCTATTTTATATAAATTAGAATTAGAAAACAATTATTAAAAAAAGCCCATCAGCAAGAGGTTACTACATGGCTCAACAGATTAAATCCCTTGACCTAACAATCAAACCTTTGATTGGTATGATTCACTTACCACCTTTTCCAGAACCTAATGAAAAATCTTTAGATTCAGTAATTCAACATTGTTCCCATGATATCCAAATTCTTCAAAAAACAGGGTTTGATGCTATTCTGATTGAGAATTTTCATTCTTCTCCTTTTCCAAAATACCGTTTAGATGACTTTAAATATCTTATGATGAGTAATATTGTAGGGAAGATAGCTAAAGCAATAAAAATTCCATTTGGAATTAATATCTTACGTAATGCCTGTGTTCAGGCATTAATCATGGCCGCTGTACATGGAGCTACCTTTATTCGCTGTAATGTATGGGAAGGAGCATATATAACGGATCAAGGTATAATAGAAAGCGTTGCTGAGGACGTTATTCGAACAAAATACGAGCTTGGATTGAATATGATTATCTTAGCGGACATACATGTTAAACACGCTTCACCATTAGGTCATTTTTCAATTGAAGAGGCTTCTCGTAATGCATTAGTCCGTGGAAAGGCTGATGCTGTAATTGTTTCAGGAAAAGAAACAGGAGCTATGATTCAGCTTTCAGAGCTACAAAGATTGAATCAATTAACTGGGATTAAACCAATTTTAGGAAGTGGATTGACAAGTCAAAACCTTCAAAAAGTATTTTCTTATATTTCTGGAGCGATAGTTGGTACATCTATAAAAAAAGGAGATCTTAACACTCTAATTGATCCAGCTAGAGCTGAAGAACTCGTACATATCTGGAAGTCAGAAAAAGATAAAGAATTCTCTAGTACTTAATGCTAGTTAATTCACAATTTCCCATTCTAATTTATTCAAGCGTGACATTCCTGAATTGCCCAAGAAATTAGTGGTTCTATTGATTCTTTAAGTCTTATTCCTTTTTTAGTAAGACAATATTCTACTTTGGGTGGTATTTCTGGATATGCAGTTTTCTTTAAAATTCCCTCATGCACAAAATCCTTTAATCTGAGAGAAAGAGTTGTGTCACTTATCGTCTCGTCTTTTATCATATTTATTCGTTGATAGATCTCTTTATAGCGTAATGGTTCATTTTTTAAGGGAAATATCAAAAATAACATTAGTGCCCACTTTTTGGACAGTAGTTCAATACTCTTAATTAATGGTTTGATGCATAATCCATTAATTTCAACCCTCATACACTCCTCTATCATTTTACGTGCATTAACCATTTTTAAATACTTCTTAGTAACTAAGAAATTGTTTAGTTATTAATTTATAATTCTTTTTTTTATGGAGTAAATCCAATACTTAAAGTGGTTTAGGTGAATGTAAAAATGTCAGAACATAAATGTAATTGTGGAAAACATAATAAAGGTCATGCTAAAGACATGAATAAAGAGGAATTAAACGTACACGTTAAAGATTGTATGAAAAGTATTATAAAACAGATGGAATGTTTGCTAGAATCAATTGATAATAATCTTAAATAAATTTCATAATTCTTTATGATTTCATTCAGTTTTTGATTATTCTCTTTCAAAGATCAGAAATTAATTGTATTACGATTTATTGAATATCGTAGAAGTAACATTTAAAAAATATTATTACTATTGTTAATTATACTAACTTTCATCCTATTTCGTAAATTAGTTAGTTTATAATTGGAACGAGATCAATTTTGATCTCTTCCCATTATTCATCAATTTATTTTCCTATTTTTTTAATTTTAACACGAAATGAACAAGTTACATATAAAGAGAGTTTAATTTTTGTTTTCGTAAGAGCGTAATTTTATTAAGGAAACATTTATGAAACCAATATTATATCGCTCCGATACTACACCTCTAAGAGTAGTATCTTAAAAAAAACAACATAAGATAGCTGAAATAGCTCTTTGATTTGATGCTTATTCCTCGGTGGTCTGATTATGGTTTTGTTAAACTTCTTACAAGCATTAAGAAATAAGAAATTTAATAGTTTCCTAAATTATACAATCAATCTATTTATTTTAGTTTCATTGGTAAATTTTTCGATTTTCTCAGGACCACTGGTTCAAAAAGGTTCAGCTCGTATTACAAGTAATGTTTTAGATGGTATAATATCAGATGGCGAGTATATACATAATATCAGTTTTGCTGACGGAAACTTTCAGATTTTTTGGAGTGAAAATGGGAGTGAAATCATTCTTGGAATGAAAGCAAAATCAACTGGCTGGTTAGCTATAGGAATTGACCCTGTATTATTAATGCAGGATGCAGATATGCTCTTTGGCTGGGTTACCGATTCTGATGATGTAGAAATCACTGATGCTTTCAGTACAGGGCCGACAGGGCCTCATCCGCCCGATATCGAACTTGGAGGTACATCTGACATAATTGAGTATAACGGATCAGAATTAGACGGTACAACGACCATTGAGCTTAAACGCCTGCTTAATACAGGTGATTCATATGATAAGCCCATTCCCCTTACAGGGGACGTTAAAATCATTTGGGCTTATTCTGATTCTGATTTATTTGAGGCTCAACATATCAAAACTACTCGTGGATCAGGTAGACTTAATTTACAGGGTGCTAGTCCCTATATTGCTGATTTTGGACCACCATTCTTACTGGGAACATCATTTTTTATTACCCTTTTTGGGTTATTAATTTATGTAGATAATAAAGGGCGTAAGTTTTTCGATGACAAAGACAATAACAAAGAGGAATCTTAAATGGCTGAGTTGCACCCAATTTTATTACATTTCCATATTGCATTACTTGCAGCAAGTCTAATAACAAGTATAATCGTTTTTATCTTGTCAATTTTAAATAATCTCAATTTATTTCAGAAAAAACCACTTTCCTTATTGTTTAATAAGAGATTAAAAATTTCAGAACCTACTTTTATACAGATTATTGATAAATTTGAATTTGTTGCCTTTATCTGCTTAATTTATGGATTATTTATGTTATTTATTGCAGCAATGGCAGGATTCTTAGATGCTTCTGGAAACATAGGAATCTCAAATGTAAATCTTGATAACTTGTTGTTAGGTATCGAAATAGCAGGAAAGAGTGAAGTAATTTCATACAAAGTAATTTGGTCAATTTTTGGTACTTATTTCTTTATTTTTGCGGGTTTAATGCGCATTTACTTTGTTAATTATCGCCAAGAACGTCTTTACAATAAGAATAATTTATTGATTCAAATTCTCTATCTTGGGAGTCAGACCTTTGGATATTTAATCTTCACGATGGTTGCTGGAGCGGGGGCAATAATTGTTTATGGTGGAACACTCATAAATGATATTCCTATTCTATCTGATTTCTTACCTGGTGGTCGTGGAGATTTGTTACCAATTGTACTCTTGGCTGTATTTCTTGGTTTAGTACTTATTATCTTAATAGGCTTTAGTAAAAAACCCCATATTGTTGAAGAAGATCCCTCTCATACTTCTGGTGAATATATTCATGAGGTTGGTCTATGGCCAGCTGCATTAGCTATTGGAACGATTTTTGTTGCTTATGCGATTCTTTTATTCACTCAAGGCCAAGAAATCTCTGCAATTGCATTGTTATGGATTTTTTTTGTTTTACTTATCGGATTCATTTTTAATGAGGCATATACTCAGAATTTGTTTAAACACACTCGTGAGGGATGGGTTTGGATATTTCTGGGATCTGAGGTTATTCTCTTCTCTATGATAATCGGTACATCATTTGGATTAAGAATCGCATCAGGAGCTAACTGGCCAAACCCTGGAAATATCCTTAATATTCCCCTAACAGCCATTAATACTTTTATCTTAATCATGAGTAGCTTTACAATGGTAAAAGCCGTTGAAGCTATTCAAAATGGAGATAAAAAGCTTTTATGGCAATTTTTAGCAGCCACTTGTGCTTTTGGTGTTATTTTCTTAACAATTCAATTATTTGAATACTCTAATTTATTTCAGGAACAATTTACACCCGCAACAAGCTTATTTGGTTCTACATTTTATATTCAGACGGGATTACATGGCGCTCATGTTTTTTTTGGGGTATTATTGGTGTTCTTTTCAACACTAAAAGCCTATCGTGGTGGTTTTACAAAAGAAAATTATGGAGCAGTCGAGTTAGTAGGTCTTTATTGGCATTTCGTAGATTTGGTCTGGATTATTCTATTCACATTAGTGTATTTAATCTAAAAGACAACTTTCTAAGAAAACAATTAATTTGAATAATAGCATGGAAAAAATCTTAAGTAGATAAAATAAGTGAAAAACAAAGGTTGAGATGAATGAGGAGCAATCTTATCATCAAATTCATAGTTTTAGGGATTATCTTTTCAATAATCATGAATCTGGTTTCTAAAACCATTGGACAAGGAGGATCTCAATACACCCCTCAGCTTGAATCTTTATTTGTAATTGTTTTATTTTTTTCTTTTTTAATAGCTGGAGTTGTTTATGGATTAATGACCTATATTCTTATACGATTCCGTGCGGGCTCTAAATCCATCAGAAAACAAATTCAAAATGAAACTAGGATTGAATTAGCGTGGATTTTATTTGCTGCAATAATTGTTGCTATTTTATTCATTTCAAGTCTTCCAGTGACTACAAGTTACTTAACTGATCAAGATTATGATGAAGAAATTCTAGTTGTAGGCTACCAATATTATTTCCAATTCTATAATAAACAAACTGGAAATGCAACAACAAACGTCGTATATTTACAGGTGAATAAACCCTATAAGTTAAATTTAACCAGTGCGGATGTAATTCATAGCTTTTATTGTCATGAATTGTCAATTAAACTTGATATGATTCCTGGACGATTTAATATTATTTACCTTAAAGTCTCAACGCCAGGTAGTTATGCAGTTCATTGTGCAGAGTACTGTGGGTTCGGTCATTATACCATGGAAGCATCGATCATAGTCTCTTAATTGGTGGAAAAACTATGAATGAACGATCTCATTACAAATCTTTCTACAAAAGTCTTAATACCTTAATTGGTACAACCAACCATGCAGAAATTGGAATTTTGTATATAGTTTTTGCTTTATTTAACTTTGCGGTTTCAGGATTATTAGCTTTAATTATTCGTGTTGAGTTGGCATTACCTAGAGGTCAAATTGTCAATGAAGAAGTTTACTCTATTTTATTCACTGCTCATGGAACAGTCATGATTTTTTTAGTCATTTTTCCAATCGGAGCTGGATTAGCTAACTATTTAGTTCCCAAACTAATTGGAGCACCAGATATGTATTGGCCCAGGTGGAATAATGCTGCATTTTGGTTATTAGTTCCAGCAGCTCTCTTACTTTATTTTGGTGAAGCTAGCGTAGGTTGGACTTTGTATACTCCTTTAAGCTCAATTGATTGGGGGATTGGTGTTGATACATGGATAATTGGTGTATTAATTGCTGGAGTCTCATCACTTGTCTCTGCTATTAATTTTATTATGACTATAGTTTCTATGCGTCAACCTGGGCTTAAATGGTTTGATATGGATCTTTTCTCATGGTCGATATTGTTTACTTCAATTATTCAGCTTTGTGCTACTCCTCTAATTACTACTGGACTAGTTCTCCTTTTGTCTGATCGTGTTCTTGGTACTGCATTCTTTACTGCCTTAGGATCAGGCATTGGAGCTTTTCTCTGGCAACATATATTTTGGAGTTACTCACATCCCGCTGTGTACATTATGATACTTCCAGCAATGGGGATTACGTCTTTATTAATTTCAAAATTTTCTAAAAATAAAATTTTTGGTTATAGATCAATGGTTTATTCAATGTTAGTTATTACATTTATTGGTTTTCTCGTATGGGGTCATCATCAATATACTACATATGGGGCAGCAGCAGATGCTGTAACAACAACATTTTTTAATGCTTTAACTTTTTTGATTGCCATCCCTTCAGGAATTAAAACGTTTAATTGGTTACTTACCATGTGGGGTGGACGAATAAAGTTTGAATCGCCTTTAGTTCTTCCCATGGGTTTTGTTGTTGGATTTGTCATTGGAGGTATAACTGGAGTATGGCTTAACATTATTCCCATCGATATTATTGCTCATGATACTGCCTTTGTTGTAGGACACTTTCACATGATTATTATAGGTGGAGCAGTTACTTCTCTATTCGGTGGCTTCTATAATTTCTTTCCTGAATTTACCGAGACCTTATTTGGGGTAAAAAAGATGTATAATCGTAAATTAGGTTGGATACATACCTTTGCTTGGTTGGGAGGTGTATTTATTACTTTTAATGCAATGATGATTGTAGGGCTTTTTGGAATGCCACGTCGCATTTTTGATTATGCGAATTTTGATGAAACCATTCCTTTTGGAGTTTTCGGTGAGGTAAGTAAAGTAAACATTTTTACGATATTAAACTTTCTTGCAACCATTGGTGCGTTCTTAATGGCATTTTCAATTTTAATCTTTTTTATTAATATGATCTATAGCTTGAAATGGGGACCTGAAGCAGGTGAAGATCCCTTTGGATTAATAGCTTTAGATGAACAACCTGCAAAGGGAGTTGAAGATATATAAATATAAGATGATAAGAATGAATGAAATTAAGGAACTTGAAGAAAAGCCACCACTACCCATAAAACGTCCTTATACTACTATCTTTTTATCTTTAACTGTTCTTACGATTTTAGAGTTAAACGTGGGTTTTATCGGGGATATTATGCAAAATATACCAACATTTGAGAATATAGTAGAGGTATTTGTTCCAATTACTCTCATCTTATTAGCTTTTACAAAGGCAGCTCTTGTTGCTGCATTTTTCATGGGAATTAAATATCAAAAACGTCCTTGGGTAACAACTGGTATCATGTTCGGAATTCCCCTTTTTATCGCGTTACCAGTTGTCTTAATTCCTGCTATGGGGACAGTTCTTTACCTTTGTGGGATTTAGTAGTAATGTCGAGTGAGGTATAAATATGGATAGAAGTAATCTAGTTGGCCTATTTATTGGTTTTATGATAGCTTCAGGTGTGTTAATGGCATTTATTTTAGCACCTCTTGCTCAGGACCAACCTCTTCCAATAATTAAACGAGCTCCTAGTTTTACATTAATCAATCAAGATAATCAAACTGTAGCGCTAGAGAATTTTGAGAATAAAGTCATTCTGGTAGGTTTTATGTATACAGCGTGCCAAGATGTATTTTGTCCACTAATGACAACTCATTTTAAATTACTTCAAAATGATCTTTTTCCTAAACTTGGTACAGAGTTTCGAATGCTCAGTATAACCTTGGATCCTCTTTACGATACTCCAGAAAGATTAAAAAATTATGGGAGTGATTATGGGGCTAATTTTTCCGTGTGGCAGTTTCTGACAGCCTATACTCAGGCAGAAATTAATAAAGTAGTTGATGATTACGATGTTATTTCTTATGCTAATGACTTCTCGGATTTATTCAATACTAGTTCTAGCAATTCAACTACTGGTTTTAAGATGTATCTTCAACACGAAAATGAAACTCATCCAGCAGAGCTTGTTCATTCTTGGGTAAGTGTATTGATAGATAGAACACTTATGATTAGAAGAATTTATTCGAGTGTCAGTTGGATATATAGTGTCGCTAAAGATGATATTCTTGGATTAATCTAATAGGAAAGAATATTTTCGCCCCCACCCCCATCTATTTTGACTCGATTCCCCGTGGAACAATGAATCCTACGAGCTTTGATCCAAACCAACCCAATCCACTAGCTAAACCAGCTGCAGCAAGAATAAAAATTAATTTGATCATAAAAAGTAATCCATTTGCAGAGCCAATGAAATTATGAAAGAATAATATAAATAATGAATCAATAAATAATGCTGCACCCATGAAGATTTTAAGTTGTAAATAAGGAGTCTGTAATTTCCGATATCTCACTTTTCCGTCTATTAAGCCTGATGTTCCAGCTGCTATCACTAAAAAAGGTAGTAAAAGAATTATTAGATTTAAACTGGGAGAAATTTCGATCCCTAGAATATTATCAGTGATGAATTCATTTAATAGAAAAAGTATAGCCATAGTGGCAGTATAACTGATCGTAAAATGCACTATAACAGTATGAACATCAAATTTCAGATATTCTCGTCGATTTTTTGAAGCTTTATGCTCAAAAGGTATAAAAGCACGTTCTCGTGCTCCGCAAGCTTGACAAACACCTCCTTTACCCGCTGGTCGGATAAAGCCACATACTTTGCACATTTCATACCTTCCTAATTGTATTTCTTTGCTCATGTTTAATTCACACCAAATCAATTTGAATAAATGGCTCTATAATTCTTTTAATGTATAAAAATTTTGTTTTAATATAGGCTTAACAAATTTAAAATAGGTTTTAATACCGAATTTCTCGAATTATCATTTTGATTATAAATTCTAACTAACCTACTTTCTCATTCTACTATTCTAAGCCATATTTATTAAATTACGATAATCGTAGAAGAATCTAGTTCCTATCAGAAGCTATAATTTCTGTTTTAAATTAATATAAAAGAAATTGAAAACAGATAATTTGTGTAATTACTTTTAATTAGCCTATAGAGGTAGTTAATCATGTTAATAAAGCTACATATAATAAGAGGAGACTTAATAATCCAATGAAAATAGCCAAATGCCCTATTCCATCAAGACCAAGCTTTGAAGCTAAGGTTTTTTTTCCTGTCTTTGCATCTGCCTCTAGATCTGCAATATCCTGATAAGGTATCAGAGCGAATACAATTAAGTATAAGAAAAATGAAAAAAATAAGACTGATGGTGTTAAAATCCAATTTTGCGAGAAAAAGACCCAATAAAAAGTAGCAAAATAAGATCCAGCGGTAATAATTTCATGACCTAAAGGGATCTCCTCTGTGAGGAAATTAACAAAAATAATCATGACAAAGATTGGAATTCCGATTTGGAAAAGAATTCCTTGATTTTCTATTATAAGAAGAATCAATGCCTGAAAAATTCCTAAAAGAATTGTAAGAAAACTAAGGATTCTCCCCATGTTGCGAACAGAATCCTCTGTAAATATTCCATTTCGAATTATTCCCATTCCTCCTATTTCTTTATCATAACCTGAGCCCCAATCTCCAGCCTCATCTCGATAATGAACCCCAATAGCTGATAGTAAAACATTTAAAATCGCGAAAATGGCCATTGAAAGATCAATGGAATAATTTTCTCGAAGTCCCATAGTTAAACCGCCAATAGCAACAATAAAATAAGCAATAAGAAATTGAGGACGTGTTAATTTAACTAAACCTGCCAATTTTTCTTTTTGTGAAATTCTTCTTTCCTTAGACATCAGTTTTACTCCCATTGATGCATAAAAATCTACAGTCTATATTAATTTTGAACAATTAGACTCCTTATTTTTTATATTCTTTTAATATATATTATGCTTGATCAAATTTTTGGTCTGCTACTATATTTAAAAGCAAATCCACTGTGATGAATAAAAAATTGATTAAACATGACAAAATGTCTGAATTTTTACAAATAATAAATTCTTACTCATATAAAAGAGCTAGAATTTTGATAAATTCATCTGGTTCATTTTCTTGATCAATACTTATTACTCGATAAGTGAATCCTTTCCTTTGTTGCAGCTGATGAGCTAGATGTGCCCCCAAAAACCGAATTCCTGCAGTTGCTTCATTGCCAATCCAAATAAATATATGTTTTGATGAATTATTGACCATAACATAAGTTTGAGATGCATATAATACATCTAAATCTTTTAATATATCAATAAGCTGATCTGAATCATTATTTACTACAAAAAATTCAATATCTTCTTTTTTTAGATCTTCAGGGAATTCCAGTAACTTTCCATAATTCTTATAGATTGGGATTTGAGAAAACACTTCCTTCATCTCAAATCCATATATGGATCTTAGCTTAAATATACTTGAAAGATGAGCATAATACAAGGTTGATTTGAGGGTCTTTTCAGGAAAGATAAAAAGAAGACTAAAATATCTTTTAAGAAAGTATTATTTAACAAATTTAAGAGATTCATTGGAATTAGAAAGATGAAAGCGAATTTTAATGAAAAAATATCTAGATCTAAATTTGATCTACATTTTATAGAAGAAAAGTTCATTAAAAGTCCATTAAAAAAATTAATGCAAACCCAGTTTGAAATGCGAATATTTAAGCTATTATTACGAACAAAAGGGATTAATATATTAGGGTTGAGAATTTTGGAGGTTGGTTGTGGAGCAGGATATGGTTTTGAATCAATAATGAAGGAATTTCGTCCTAAAGAATATCAGGGGTTTGATATAAATCCTCAAATGGTCGCTTTGACAAAAGCAAAAGCAAGAAAATATAAGGGGGAAATTAAGGTCTTTTTAGGAGATATTCGTTATAACAACCTTCCCTCCAGTAGATTTGATGTTGTATTTGCTTTTACAATTTTTCACCATATAATAGAATGGAGAGAAGCACTAAAAGAAGTAAACCGTCTTCTTAAGCCAAAAGGACTCTTTTTGGTTAATGAAATTAACAATCGATCGCTTAACTGGTTTCAACGTTTCTTAAAAGTCTATCATCCGTTTGAAGCTCGTTTTACTTGGAAAAATTTTCAAAAAGGGCTAAATAATTCAGGATTTAAATTATTTCAGGATTTTTATTTCCTTGAAGATTTTGGATTCTTTCTTTGCATAAAAATTTAGAAGTTGGATTTGATCTATTTAAGAGGAAGACTTATTTCCGTATAATCAGTAAAATCAACAAACAATTCGCATAATGATCCCCAGGTAGTTTGTTGAATATAGAGGTTTGCCTTTTCTCTATGAATCTTTGTATTCAATGGCAAAAGAATGAAAAGTTTTCCTTGATGCCTTCCTGATAATTTTAATTCGATTGTTAGTTTTAGGTTTGATAAACTAAAATTAGTTACCTCTAAGCTACCTTGAGAGATATGGATAGTTGAAGAAATGAATGTAATGCTATTTAATTTATAAGGAATTATACCCAAATATTTGCAACTATGGGGAAAAAGTGTCTCTAGTTGAACTATTTCATCCCTTTTAAAACCTCCAATGAGTTGTTCATTCCACCAATCAAAAATAAGAAATTGATCTGAAGTAATTTCACAACCACTCATTTGTAGAATCTTTGCTATAGTGAAATTTATATTGATTGGTTGATCTTCCCAGTTTATAACAGCAAGAAGTAGCCTTTTTTCATTTTGTACTTCAGTAGATAGGAAGTATAATGATGGTAAAGGTTCATAAAGGGCATCTAAAGGGATTGCAGTTTTGGAAATAGGTGGTATAATTTTTAATGCTAGATTTAATCTTTCAGGTTCTAATTCTGTCATATCATCTGATAATAATACTTGTCCGCCACTTAACCCGAATATTGTGATTTGAAGTTCCACCTCCTTTAGAGTTAAGGAACTACGTTTTTGTCGTACCATTAAACAATCTGGATCGTTAACCCAAAGCGAATTATGCATGAATGATCGATAAATAGAAGCAATCAATGCATATTTCAAACATGGATCACCATAAAGTGGTTCTGTATCAGTCATCCACACCTCTTTTGTATCCTCACTGATTCTCATTGCGTCAACCAAACCTATACTTGGTCCAAGAGGCGCTCCGCATCCTAAAAGGTATTTTTTGTCCCCTATTATATTATGAATCAGTTGAAGACCACTACGGTATACCTGAGCTCGTGTCAATCCTTTTTCATGGTATACACTCTGATATACCGATGCAGCATAGATAAAATCAATTTTTATAAAATCAAACTTCCATTGTTCAGTAATTTTCCTAATTAAACTCTTTATATGTGATCGAACTTCAGGATTTGTTACATCAAGAGCATATTCAATCTCATTCCAATTATAACAAACAGGTATAAAATCCCCTTCTGAATCTTTAAGAAACCAGTTTGGATTTTTCCTAAATAATTCTGATGATTCAGTCGCGAAGAAGGGAGCAATCCATAAACCAGCTGCTTTCCCTTGTCGATGTGTTTCTTCAACGAATTTTTGATATTT
>Ga0209536_100000600_pt1 | contig 58278 bp, 58 predicted proteins | sample DeeMarSeWOR28_12_FD_187461 | JGI IMG/M metagenome (GOLD analysis project Ga0209536, IMG submission 187461) | Marine sediment microbial communities from White Oak River estuary, North Carolina - WOR-2-8_12 (SPAdes) (version 2) | ecosystem: Environmental > Aquatic > Marine > Intertidal zone >...
ACTGCACAAACGATAGCAACAAACCAGAAGACAAGATGGATCGGTGACAGGCCGGAAACTGACCATTCCGCGATCGCCGACAAGGAATTATTCCGGACAATCTCGAGTGGTGAGGTCGCTGTTGCTTTCGCCAGACCGATGATTTTCACGAACAAATTGCCGAGAACGCACCCGGCAATCGTATAGAGCGCCGCCGCCACACCGAATTTCATCGAGATCCCACGGCCAAGAAAGCCCATCGATAGTCCGATGCCAAGCCCAACACCAGCGGCTGCGAAACCATAAGCAAAAGGCCATGTTTCAACGGTCATGCCGTAGGCGACTGCAGCAAGTAGTGTAGCCACGGCTCCGGCGATAACGGCAGCTGCAAAATTCTGTTGCGAAATCAGCTTCTCAGCCAGTTCGTAGTGTTGCTGTTTTTCCTCGTCGTTCATCGGTGACGAAAATTCCAGGAAATAGCCAGCGTCGGAAGCAATTCTATCCGAATAGCGGCTATTGGGCGCAAAGCGGACCCTCGGACGGACCGCATTGGGTATGCCCGGCGAACACGGATTGCTCGACATGCGCGTTGACGCGGTATTTTTCGACCGTGTCACCCGAGTCTGCGCTTTCATCCGACAGGCAGGCGCGGTTCGCTTCGTCGAGAGAGTCCTGGCTGCCGCAGCGTAGCCCGCGGCAGCGTTCCTCGACGATGGCCGCCGTCGTCTTCAGCGCGAAATCACTGAGTACTATTCGCCGTTATTCGCTCCGAGTCAGCGCACTGTTCGCGGATTTGCAACGCGCAGGAGGTCTCGTCAGGTGTCTATCGGAACTTCTTCGCCAGCACGTAATCGACGCTCAGCTTGCCTCCGCCGATAAACAGCAGCGGCAACAGCATCGCGAGGAACAGCAACGGCACACGGTAGTTGCCGAAGCCCTTGTCCGTGATGGCATAGCCTTTCCAGAGTTCGGCGAGGCTCGACCACTCGTCGGGCCAGTGCACGCCGAAGATCGCCACGATCGTCAGGATGATGAGGCTGAATGCCCAGAAGCGCGTGAACAGGCCGACGAACAGGAACAGTCCGCCGATCAGTTCCGCCCACGTCGCCAGGAACCAGCTTATCTCGACGGGAATCACGTTGAACGGGAACGGGAAGTTATCCTGGATATTGCCGAACCAATTGTTGCCGTTGAACTTCGTGAGCCCCGCCTTGAAGAACTCATAGGCCATCAGCAGGCGGATGGGCAGCAGCGCGACCCAGTCGCCGGCCGGATCGAGAACGCCAACAGCGGAACTCCATAGTTCTTTCAGCTTATGCATGAAAGGGCTCCTTTAGCCGGCACTGCGTGTGCCGGTCAGAATGTCGAGGGATCGCATTTCCTGCATCGCCGCGAGGCCGTGCGCGACAAATGCGGCAGTGTCGGGATAGTCGATATCGGCAGCGAGCTTGCGTAGCAGCGCCTCGCCGGTCTCGCCGGCGTCGTTTTCCTCGATCGCGTTCAGCAGCCCTGCGGTAATGGCATTGAGTTCGAGAAAGCCGACCTTGTCGTGCGTATCCCGGTAAACGGCCAGGTAGACCGGCTGTTCGGCAGGCGCATCCGGCAGGAACTCTTCGGAAATGCGATGCACGGGAAACTGGTAGGCGTACGCCCAGGTGAGCGCAGACTTTACCGGCACGCCGGCCAGCAAATCGCCATCCGGATCGACACCGTCGAAGTCATTGGTTTCCTCGGACACCGATAGCGCGAGCTCGATGTACTCGTAATGGGCGAGCTCCACGAGGAACGGAAAGTCGTCGTCTCCGGGCTGGTATTCGTTCTGCAGGAAATCCAGGAACTCGGCCGGCAGCTGGAGAAAATAGGGCGTCTGGGCCTGGTGTCGCTGCATGAAGCGCCGAACCAGCCGGTTCCAGTGCTGATCGCTATGCAGCTTCCTGAGTACCGGGAACATGTTCGAGAGCAGGCTCTTGAGATTGTTGAAAAACAGCTCGCGATAGATCGCCATGCGGCGGTCCTCGATGCCCTCGGGCGCGGGTGCTTTCTGCGGGTCGCGTATGTGGGCCGCAAATGCGTACTGCTGCTCCTGGAATTTGGGACGCTCAGCCATTGGCGGCCTCCGCCGGTTTGGCCTGCTGCTGCATCTCCCTGATGCGCCGAACTTCGCCCAGCAGTTCGTCCATGGGCGGGAAGTTGAAGTCACGCTCGAGAAGCGTGGGCACCGGGCCGAAGTGCGCATAGGCATCGGCAAGCAGTCCCCAGGACTGGTCGTCGACCGCCGCGCCGTGCGTGTCCACTCGCAGGTCTTCGGCTTCGACGTAATGCCCGGCAATGTGGAAGTACCGAATCCTGTCGGCAGGCATCTGCAGCATGAATTCGTGCGGATCGTAGCCGTGGTTGATGCTGTTGACCACGATGTTGTTGATGTCGAGCATGAGATCGCAATCGGCTTCCTCGAGCACCGCGTTGACGAAGTCGGCCTCGGACAGCGAGGTGTCGGTGGGCGCGTAATAGGACACATTTTCGAGCGCAATGCGCTGCTCCAGGATGTCCTGCACGCGGCGCACGCGTTCGGCGACGTAGCTGACGGCATCGTCTGTAAACGGAATCGGCATGAGGTCGTAAAGCTGGCCGTCATCGCCGCAGTAGCTGAGGTGTTCGGAGTACATGCGGATGCCGTGTTCGGCCATGAACTCCCTGATGTCACGCACCAGCTGCTCGTCGAGCGGCGCGGGTCCCCCGATCGAGAGGGACAGTCCGTGGATGACGAACGGGTAGCGCTCGGTGAAGAAACGGAATTTCTTGCCGAGCGCGCCGCCGACATGGATCCAGTTTTCCGGCGCAACCTCCATGAAGTCGACGTCGGAAGGCGGATTCGCCATCAGTTTGTCGGCAATGGGTCGCCGCAGTCCTAGTCCTGCGCCCCTGACGGGATACTGTGAATGGCTTTGAGTCATCGTTGTACCTGTTGGATTACGAGAACAGACCAGCCCCGCGCCGCTTTTATTACAGGCGGCGCAGACGTTCCAGATACAGGGCTTCGTCGGGGGCGCGGTTTGCGCTCTGAGCTTCCCACAGTGTCTCGGCGAGACACTCGATCATCCGGTGCTCGGCGCTATGCGGATCACCGTCCCGCGCCGCGAGTTTCGCATGGATCTTCGCGATGCCGGGCGGCCGGTCGGTGGCTACCTGTTCGCGGATCCCGAGATGCAGGCCCATGTGCAGGAAGGGGTTGGTCTGGCCGCCTTCCGGCCTGTAATCCCTGTCGAGATCCTCGGCGCTTACCGCATCGCGGTATTCGGGGTGCTCGGCAATCACGGCCGCGATCTGGATTTCGAGCGGCGACATCGGCCGCCCGGCGAGGTGCTTTTGCCACGCATCCGCATACATCTTCCGGAGCTCGTGGCGGTCCTGGCCGAAGATCATTCGAGCTCCTTTTTCCGGTACTCACACCATTCGACGATCGGACAATGCCAGCACTCGGGCCTGCGCGCCTTGCAGATATAGCGGCCGTGGAGGATCAGCCAGTGATGGGCGTCCTTCAGGAATTCGTCGGGAGTGAGCTTTACGAGGCGCTTCTCGACCTCGAGCGGCGTCTTGCCCTTTGCGAGGCCGGTGCGATTGGCAACACGGAAAATGTGCGTGTCCACCGCAATCGTGGGTTCGCCGAAGGCCGTGTTCAGAATGACGTTGGCGGTCTTGCGGCCAACGCCCGGGAGTCTCTCGAGTTCCTCGCGCGTTTGCGGGACCTGGCCGCCGTGTTCCTCCACCAGGATCCTGCAGGTCTTGATGATGTTCTCGGCCTTGCTGTTGAAGAGTCCGATGGTGCGAATGCAGGACTTCAGCTCGGCAATGCCGAGATCGAGTATCGCCTCGGGCGTGTTGGCAACCTTGTAAAGCTTCGCAGTTGCCTTGTTGACGCCGACGTCGGTTGCCTGCGCCGACAGGATGACGGCAATGAGCAGTTCGAACGGCGTCCGGTAGTCGAGTTCGGTCGTGGGGTGCGGATTGAGTTCTCGCAACCGGCTGTAAATGGCTGTGCGCTTTTCCCTGTTCACGTCGCGCGCACGGTGTCCTGTCTGCCGTCCAGGTAGTTCTTCAGCGCGACGGCGAGCGCAAGGCTGAAGAATGCGCCGGGCGGCAGGACGGCCAGCAGCCAGCCGCCGTCCACGAGTATCAGTCCGGCCGACGGGTCGCCACCGAAGAGCTTGTCGAATTGCGAGAAGATCGAGCCTCGTCCCACCAGTTCGCGAAAGAAGCCGATAGCCATCAGCAGCAGGGCGAAGCCGGTGCCCATGCCGAGACCGTCGAACAGGCTCGCAACGACGCCATTGCGCGATGCGAACACCTCAGCACGCGCCACGATTGCGCAGTTGGTGACGATCAACGGAATGAAGATGCCGAGCGATCGATCGAGGGCAGGGAACCAGGCTTTGAAAACGAGTTCTATGCAGGTCACGAGGCTTGCAATGATCAGGACGTAGATCGGCACGCGGATCTCCGCGAGTATCCAGCGGCGCGTGGCCGAGACCAGCACGTTGGAGCACGTGAGTACCACGAGCGTGGCGATACCGAGTCCCAGTCCGTTGACGAAGGTCGAGGTGACGGCGAGCAGCGGGCACAGGCCGAGCAGCTGCACGAGACCGGGGTTTTGCCGCCATAGCCCCGTCTGCATGCGATCGACGAACTGGCCCGAAGTCACTGTGGTTCCGCCATTGCCGGCATATCGAAGATCTCAGCCCGGTGAGCGTCGAAGTATAGCAACGTCTCGCGGATCGCCTTGACGACGGCGCGCGGCGTCACCGACGCGCCGGTGAGCTGGTCGAAGCGGCCGCCGTCGATGCGCAGCTGCCAGGCGTCAACCGGCGGGTCGCCCAGCGAGCGGCCGTCGAATTGATGCACCCAGTCGGAGCGTGACGCCTCGATCCCGTCACCGAGCCCGGGCGTTTCGCGATGTTCGAGGATGCGGACGCCCGTGACGGTGCCGGCGACGTCGATGCCGACCAGGATTCGGATCGGACCCGCGTAGCCATCCCGCGCCGTCACGGCGAACAGTGCTGCAACCGGCGCGCCGCCCGAATAGGCGCGGTAGATGATCGCGGCATCGCTGCCGGGCAGCTCGTGAGGCGGTTCCAGGATGAGCCTCGATTCGGTGATGCTGCCCTCGTAGTCGAGGTCACCGAGCGCGGGCGCGAGGCTCCGCTCGAGCCAGGCCCGTTCGTTTGCGGCGATGCGTTCGGTGGTCAGCCGATAAGTCGCAGCCACGAGCGTGGTACAGATTGCGGCAATCGCCGCCAGCGTCACGCCGCCCTTGGTTACACGCGACATCATGGTGCCCTCGCGTTCCGGGCGTGACCGACGATGCGCGGCCGGGTGATGCGGTCGATGGCGGGCACCGCCATGTTCATGATCAGCACGGCGTAGGCCACGCCGTCGACGTCGGCGCCCCAGGTGCGTATAGCGTAGATCAAAAAGCCGATGCCGGCCCCATAGACGAACCTGCCTTTCGGGCTCGCGGCGGCCGATACCGGATCGGTTGCGATGAAAAACGCACACAACATCGCGGCGCCGCTGAACATGTGGAATCCCGGGCTTGGTTCGGTTCCCGGGCTGAGCAGCCACATGAGGCCGGCCGGGATCAGCAGGCCGGCGCCCACGCCCAGCGGGATGTGCCAGCGTATAACCTTGCGGATCATGAGCCAGAAGCCGCCGATGGCGATAAGGTTACCGATCCATTCCCAGCCGACGCCGCCGAAGTCACCCATGACGGGCAATGACCGTATTTCGGCGGGGGTGCGCATATCGTTGAGGCCGGTCTTCATGGCGTCGAGCGGCGTTGCCCGGCTGACCTGGTCGTAGGTCAGCATGTCCGGGAGGCTCCCGGTCAGCGTGTACTTGAGCGTCTGCAGGACCGTCAGGAACTGGTAGTCGATGTCGCCCATGCGGGGCGCGACCCAGAGGTTGAGCTGCATGGGGAACGCGACAAGCACGGCGACGTAGCCGGCCATGGCGGGATTGAAGATATTGAATCCGAGACCGCCGTAGAGGTGCTTGGCCACGATGATGGCGAAGAGTGCAGCGGTCGCCGTGATCCACCACGGCGTCAGTGACGGCAGGGCGAACGCCAGCAGCGCTGCCGTCACCAGCGCGCTGTAGTCGGAGAGGGCGCTCACGGCCGGTCGGCCTCGCAAGCGCATCATGAGCGCTTCCCCGCCGACGCAGGCCGTCGCGGCGACGACCAGGTTGAACACCAGGCCCGGGCCGAAAAACCAGACGTGCGCGATGGCGGCGGGCACGAGCGCGAGCAGCACCTGCTGCATGATGCCCGCGACGTTCGCGGTCGGTGCCAGGTAGGGCGCTTCGAGGCGCTCGAATTCCACGCCTAGTCCCCGTCGTCCTGTTGTTTGCGTTTCATGATCTCGGCTATCGCGTCGGGACCGGCTTTCCTCGCGGTTTCTTTCTGCCGCGCCAGCTCCGTCTCGCGCTCGCGCTGTTCGCGCTGCAGGCGTTCGTTGCGCGCCTCGAAGCGGCGCCGCGCGCGCTCGGCGCGCGCTTTCTCGTCTTCCAGTTCCCGGATGCGGGCCTTTGCCATGCGAAAATCATAGGTGAGCGGTATGTGGCTCGGGCAAACGAGGTCGCAACAGCCGCATTCGATGCAGTCGGTGAGCCCGTGGCTGCGGAGTTGCCGTTCATCGTCCGCGCAGGCATACCAGAAGAGCTGCTGCGGCTGCAGCTGCACGGGGCACACCGCCGCGCACTCCCCGCAGCGGATGCAGGGCAGTTCGGGACCGGGCTGCGGAACTTCCGACAAGACCAGTATGCAGTTTGTCGCCTTGACCAGCGGTACCCGGTCGGTGCTGACCGACTTGCCCGTCATGGGCCCACCGATCACCAGGTGCCGCGCGCTGTCGGTGTAGCCGCCGGCGAACTGCACGAGCTCGGCGACCGTCGTGCCGATTCGCGCCCGGACGTTCATCGGCTGCGCGATGCCGTCCCCGCTTATCGTCGTGATCCGCGAGACCAGTGGCTCGCCGTCCCGTAACCAGTCGTGAATGGCGGCGGCGGTGCCGACGTTCTGTACCAGGCAGCCGACGTCCGTGGGCAGCCCGCCGCTCGGCACCTCGCGGTCGGTCACGAGCTGCACCAGCTGATCTTCGCCGCCCGACGGGTAGATCGTCGGGACCTGCTTCAGCACGAGCCGCTCGTCCGCGGCATCGGTCATGGCAGCGGCAAGCTGTTTGATCGCGTCGGGCTTGTCGCTCTCCACGACGATGCAGGCGCTGTCGAGCCCCAGCGCATGCAGCAGAATCTGCGCGCCGCTGACGATGTCGCCCGCGCGCTCGCGCATCAGCATGTCGTCGCAGCTGATGTACGGCTCGCACTCGGCGCCGTTCAGGATGAGGTATTCGAGTTCGCCGGCGGCCGCCTGCATCAGTTTTTGTGCCGTGGGATATACGGCGCCGCCGAGACCGACGATTCCGCCCTGCAGGATTCTTCGCAGGACTTCGTCACCGGGCAGTTCGGCATAGGGTACCGGATTGCCCCGGGACTCCACCGCGCGATCGTCCCCGTCACATTCGATGACGATGCAGGGCGCCGGGTCGCCGCGGCGGCCGGCAACGGGCCAGGGCTCGATGGCGACGACCTTGCCCGAGGAGGACGCGTGCACGGGTGCGCCGAGCGTTCCCGTGGATTCCGCAAGCAGCTGGCCCCTGAGCACGTGCTCGCCGATGCCGACCAGCGGCCGGGCCGGCTCGCCGACGTGCTGGTCGATCGGCAGGATCAGCTGCGCAGGAAGCGGCGGTGACTGAACCGGCAGCCCCGTCGAGGCGGATTTGTGCGCCGCAAGCCGCAGCCCGCCGTGCAGCCTGCCAAGATCGTAGGTCGGCGCGGGAGACGGCATCAGGTCGCCCGCATGCTGATGCAATCGACGGGACAGGGGGCGACGCACAGCTCGCAGCCCGTGCATTCCTGCTCGATCACGGTGTGCATCAGCTGGTGGGCTCCGACGATGGCATCGACCGGGCACGCGGCGCGGCAATAGGTGCAGCCAATACAGAGAGACTCGTCGATGACCGCGACAGCAGGGGCCGCCGGCCCGGTCGCGAGCGGCGGCGCCTCGCTGCGGCCAAGGAGGTCTGCCAGGCGCCGCACGGTGTCGTTGCCGCCCGGCGGGCAGAGATTGATCGCTGCCCCGTCCTCCACGATCGCCGCGGCATAGGGCCGGCATCCCGGGTAACCGCACTGCGCGCACTGGGTCTGCGGCAGGAGCTCATTGACGCGCTCGACGAGTTCCGAGCTGTCCGCGGGCAATTTGCGGGCGGCGAAGCCTAGGCCGAGGCCGGCGATCAGCGCGATGACTGTGAGGATCAGGACGGCGGTCAACATGAGGTCTCACGGCGCTCAAAGCCGTGCCATGCCCGCGAATCCCATGAAAGCGAGCGACATCATCCCGGCCGTGACCAGCGCGATGGCGGCGCCGCGAAACGGCGCCGGCACGTCGGCGGCGTCGAGGCGTTCGCGTATGGCTGCGAACATCACCAGCACCAGCGCGAATCCGCCGGCCGCCCCGAGGCCGTAGAACACCGACTGCACGAAGCCGGTCGATTGCTGCACGTTGAGGAGTGCCACGCCGAGTACGGCGCAGTTGGTCGCAATCAGCGGAATATAGATGCCGAGCACCTGGTCGAGCAGCGGGCTGAGGCGGCGTACCATGATCTCGGTGAACTGCACGCTCGCCGCGATAACGAGGATGAAAGTAATCGTCCGCAGGTATTCGAGTTCGAGCGGTACGAGGACGTATGCGTGCAGCAGGTAAGCGGTCGCCGATGACAGTGTCAGCACGAAAGCCGTCGCGAGGGACATGCCGGTTGCTGCCTCGAGGTTGCGCGACACGCCCATGAAAGGACACAGGCCCAGGAAGCGCATGAGTACGAAGTTGTTGACCAGCACCGTGGCAACGAGAATGACGAGCAGTTCAGTCATGCAATGTCCCGGCATTCACGCCGGCTGATAGTGGCTACTTGACCCGCATGCCCGGCGCTGCGCCGTCATCCGGTGACAGCAGGAAGATATCTTCGCCCCCGGGCCCCGCAGCCAACACCATACCCTCGGAGACACCGAAACGCATCTTGCGCGGTGCCAGGTTGGCGACGACGACGACGTGGCGGCCGACCAGACTGTCGGGTTCGTACGCGGCCTTGATGCCGGCAAATACGTTGCGCGTCGTGTCGCCGAGATCGAGCGTCAGAGCGAGGAGCTTGTCAGCACCTTCGACCGGCTCGGCTTTTTCGATGCGCGCGATGCGCAGATCGACATTCATGAAATCGTCGATACTGATCGTGTCGTCCTGCTCGGCGGGCTCGGGCTGATGAGTTTCCCTGGATTGTTCGACCATGCGTTGTACCTGCTCGGGCTCGATGCGCTTGAGTAACGGCGTAAATTTGTTGATGGTCGCATCGAGCAATGGTGTCGAAGCGTCCGCCCAATGCCACTCGTCTTCGCCGAGGAAGCTCCTTGCGCCTTCGGCTACGGCGGGAATCACGGGGGCGAGATAAATCATGAGGCTGCGGAACATGTTCAGCCCCTGCGTGCAGACCAGCTGCACCTCGTCGAGATGGTCCTCGTCCTTGATCATCACCCAGGGCTTCTTGTCGTCGATGTAGCGGTTAGCCTTGTCCGCCAGGGCCATTATCAATCGCATCGCCTTGGAGAACTCACGACCCTCGTAGTGAGAAGCCAGCGTCTCCGACGCGGCCACGAACTCATCGAACAGTGCCGCATCTGCAAGAGCGCCGGACAATTGACCATCGAATCGCTTGCCGATGAATCCGGCGCAGCGGCTGGCGATATTGACGAGTTTGCCCACGAGGTCCGAGTTCACGCGGGCGACGAAATCCTCGAGGTTGAGGTCGATATCCTCGATCGTCGGCCCCAGCTTGGCGGCATAGTAGTAGCGCAGGTAACTCGGGTCGAGGTTGTCCAGGTAGGTGCGCGCCTTGATGAAGGTGCCGCGGGACTTCGACATCTTCAGGCCATTCACGGTCAGGAAGCCGTGCGCGAATACGCTCGTTGGAGTTCTAAAACCCGAGCCCTCGAGCACCGCCGGCCAGAAAAGCATGTGGAAGTACATGATGTCCTTGCCGATGAAGTGATACACCTCGGTATCGCTGCCCGGCCGCCAGTATTCGTCGAAATCGAGGTCGCCACGCCGGTCGCAGAGGTTGCGGAAACTCGCCGGGTACCCGACGGGCGCGTCGAGCCACACATAGAAGTACTTGTTCTCGGTGCCCGGAATGCGGAAACCGAAGTAGGGCGCATCACGGGAAATGTCCCAGTCCTGCAGTCCCGCCTCGAACCATTCTTCGAGTTTCGCGACGGCATTGCGATCGAGCCTGGAGGCGCCCATCCACTTCCGCAGACGCTCCTCGTAATTACCGAGGCGAAAAAAATAATGCTCCGATTCCCGCAGCACGGGTGTCGTCCCGGAGACGACGGACACAGGGTCGATCAGGTCGGCCGGCGTGTATGTCTTGCTGCAGTTCTCACAGGCATCGCCATACTGATCCGGCGTCTTGCAGAACGGGCAGGTACCACGCACGAATCGATCCGGGAGGAACATCCCCTCCTTCTCGTCATAGGCCTGTTCGATCGTTTTCGTGTAGATATCGCCTGCTTCGCGCAAGGCTTCGAACATCTCGACGGTCAGCGCCTCGTTTTCCGGCGAGTGCGTCGTGTGAAAGTTGTCCATATCGACGCCGAAGTCCTCGAACACACTGACGAACTCCTTCGAATTCTTCGCGGTCAGCTCCTCCGGCGTGATGGCGAGCTCGCGTGCCTTGAGCATGATCGGTGTGCCGTGCGCGTCGGCCGCGCAGACATAGATGCAGGTGTGACCGCGGAGTTTCTGGAAGCGAACCCAGATGTCCGTCTGGATGTACTCGACCATATGCCCCATGTGCGGCAGGCCGTTCACATAAGGCAGGGCACTCGTGACGAGGATCTTTCTGGGCGCTTCGCTCATGGGGCGCGATTATGCCACGGCTGGGAGTTTGTAGGAGCGGTTCTCGAACCGCTATCGGTTAGCGCTGCATCAAGCGTTCCTGCTGAAAGCGCTCCTGCGGGTCAGACCTCATCCCGCATGCGCTGGAACTTGGACTTGTCGTTGGCCTGCTGGTAAGCATCCCTGCCGGAAATCAGGCCCTGGCGCACGAGGTCCATGAGCGCCGTATCCATCGTCTGCATGCCGACGTTGCCGCCCGACTGCATGGCCGTCTCGAGCTGGTCGAGCTTGCCCTGGCGAATCAGGTTGGCGACCGCCGGAGTATTCACGAGTATTTCCAGCGCCGCGATACGGCCGGCGTGTTGCTTCGTCGGCAACAGTTGCTGGGATATGACGCCGCGCAACGACGTCGAGATCATCGTGCGGATGTGACTCTGCTTGTCGGCGGGGAAGGAATTCACGATGCGGTCGACGGTCTGGCCGGCACCGTTGGTGTGCAGGGTTCCCATCACGAGGATACCCATTTCCGCCGCGGTGACCGCGATGCTGATGGTCTCGAGATCGCGCATTTCGCCGACGAGCACGACGTCGGGATCTTCGCGCAATGCCGAGTGCAGGGCTTCCGCAAAGGTCGGGCTGTGCACGCCGATTTCGCGCTGGCTTATCAGGCAGCCCTGGGCCTTGTGGACGAACTCCACGGGATCCTCGATCGTGAGGATATGGCCTTTGAGGCGCTTGTTCATCGAATCGATCATGGCCGCGAGCGTCGTCGATTTGCCGGAGCCTGTCTTGCCGGTGACGAGGATCATCCCCTGCGTGTGGCGGCAGATCTCGTGGACGACCTTCGGCATGCTCAGGTCGGCAAGCGTCAGCGCCTGTGAGGGAATTGCGCGGAAGATCGCGCCGATGCCGTTCAGGTGGCGAAACGTGTTGACACGGAAGCGGGACACATCCGGGATCTCGTAGGCAAAGTCGGCCGCATCGTTCTGCTCGAAGTCGTGTTGCGTTCCGCCATCCATGATTTCGAGCATGCATTCCCGGACCGTGTCGATCGTCAGCGGTTCCGTGTCCAGAACCTGCAGGTTGCCGTGAATTCTTGCGCGCACCGGATCGCCCGATATGAAATGCAGGTCGGACGCGTTCCTCTGCAGGGCGGACTCCAGGTACTGATCGATCTTCATGAGCCACTCAGCATTTCGTTGCCGCCGACGTCGATCATCGGCACGATATCGGTGTCGCTTATGAAGCGCTGAAACTTCTTCTTGTCGGTGGCGAAGCGGATCGCGTCGTCCGGGTCGATTTCCTTCTTCTGGATGGCCCGGAGCAGTGCATTATCCAACAGCTGCATTCCCTGGTCGGCGCCGGTCTGCAGCGTTGACGGGATCTGGTGAGTCTGGTCAGCGGTAATCATCTTTGCGATAGCGCGGTTGTTCACGAGGATCTCGAGAATCGCGCGGCGGCCCTTGCCGTCGACCGTCTTGACGAGTACCTGTGTTACCACCGCCTTGAGGCTCATCGCGAGGAAAGCCTTGGTCTGCTCGCGCAGCTCGCCGGGCAATGCGTCGATGATGCGGTCGATGGTCTTCACGGCCCCGGTCGTGTGCAGCGTTCCAAGTACGAGGTGGCCGGTTTCGGCCGCGGTCATCGCCATCATGATCGTCTCGGCATCGCGAAGCTCGCCAACGAGAATCACGTCCGGATCTTCGCGCATGGCCGATCGCACGCCGTCGGCGAAGCTGCGTACGTGGGTATTCAGCTCGCGCTGGATGACCTGGGAATTCTTGCTCGGGTGAACGAACTCGATCGGGTCCTCGAGACTGATGATATTGAGATTTCGCGTCTCGTTGAGGTGATTGATCATTGCGGCGAGCGTCGTCGATTTACCGGTGCCGGTCGAGCCTGTCACCAGCACCATGCCCTGGTGGTAGTCGCAGAAATCAACGAGCACCTTCGGCATGCCGAGCTGGGAGAGCGTGGGAACCTTAGTCGGGATATTCCGGAAAACGGCGCCGACCCCGGTTACCTTGCGGAAAACGTTGACGCGGAAGCGTCCGCCTTCCTCGGCGACGTAAGAGAAATCGAGGTCGTGACCCGCTTCGAGGCGCTCGATCTGCTGCGCGGTGAGTATTTCCCGGACATAGCCTTCGAGTTCGGTGTCCGACAGCTGCCGGAACTTGATGGGCAGCAGGTCGCCGTTCATGCGCAGCATCGGCGGCACCCCGACGGCGAGGTGCACGTCCGAGCAGCCCTGGGCGAGGCCGAGCTTCAGAAATGCGTCGATACGCGCCATATACCGCTGTTCATCCCATAAATCAGGAGCTTATGCGTATCCTAGGCGGATTTCCGGCCGCTGGCCAGAGCGAGATCACATTTTCGGACATTGATGCCGGCCGGCATCATACCCGGACCGAGTCGAGCGCGTCGGTGAGTTCCGCCATGGACTGGAAGCGCTTGGTCTTGTCGACCGACATGGCCTTGTTGATTATGGCGGCGAATTCGTCCGGGATGTCCGGGTTGATTTCCTGGCATTGCTTCGCCTTGCCCTGGACATGTTGATACATGACCGACATGTGGTCACCGCGGCTGTATGGCGGTATGCCGGTTACCATCTCGTACATGATGACGCCGACGCTGTAGACGTCGGCGGTTTCATCGACCTTCTTGCCGAGAATCTGCTCGGGCGCCATGTATTTCGGCGAGCCGATGACGTAACCGGTCTTCGTCAGCTGGGTATCGCCGCTGGATGCGGCCGCCGCGACGCCGAAATCCACGATTTTGAGCAGGCCTTCATTGTTCACCAGGACGTTGGCGGGTTTGAGATCGCGGTGGATGACGCCAGCCTGGTGCGCCACCGCCATGCCGGTCGCGATATCCCGAGAGAATTGCAGTGCCTTCTCTATGTCCATGGGCGTGTTGTCCGGAATCTCCCCGGACAGCGTGTGCGACGGGAAATACTCCATGGAGATCGCGTAAGAACCCTGCAGGTTCAGGAAGTCGTAGATACGGATGACGTTGCGATGCGTAATCTTGCGTGAATAACGCAGCTCGTGCACGAAACGTTTCATCATCTCCTCGTCCGACGAGACGTTCGGGTTCAGGAACTTCAGGATGAGTCGCTCATCGACGACCGTGTCCTCCATCAGCAGCACCGTGCCGAATGCGCCCTTGCCGATCTTCTCGATGTACCTGTAACGTCCTTCGATGACGTCGCCGGGCTTGAGCTTGGAAATGTCCAGCGGTAACGGCGCAGTGGGAGACGGAGCGGAGCTCTCGACCGTCGTCGTATCGCCGAGCGACGCGGCGGCCGTCCGGATCTTGGCCTGCTCATCGAGCAGTTTCTCGAGGTCCTTGTCGTCGAGCAGCAGCGTGCGAGTCTTGTCGCCGATCTTATCAGCGCGCACATTCTCGGCCAGCATGGTCGCGGAGAAGCGGGCGTCGAGGTCCTTGAGCGCCTTGTCCGCGATATTGATGACGGTGGGCTCGTCGGCCTGCTTGATTTTCTGCAGGACGGTTCGCACGGTATCCGCATGCGTTTCGTCGGCAAGCTTGGCAAGCGCCTTGACGGCCTCGATCTGTAGCTCGCGCTCCGGGCTCTTGAGCAGCGGCACGATCATCGGAATGTGCTTGTGATTGCCCAGCTTCGCCAGGGCGCGTACGACGACCGTGTCGGTTTTTGCGTCCTTGCCGAGCATCGATTCGAGTTTCGGCAGCGCCTTCGGGTTGCCGATCTTGGTCAGCGCATCGACGGCGCGCTCGCGCACCCACCAGTCCGAGTCGTCGGTGGCGGAAATCAGGTGGTCGACAGCGCGTTCGTCCTTTGCCGCGTTCAGTATTTCGATTGCGGTGCGGCGAATTTCCTCGTCGTCGTCATTGATCAGCGCGACGACCGAGTCAACGACCTTGGGGCCGCCGATTTCCGCGAGCGCATCGCCTGCGCGCGAGCGCACCCACCAGTCGTCGTCCTTGAGGACTTCCAGCAACTCCTTGACCGAGTTGACGCTGCCGACCTCGTTCAGCACTTCCACCGCGGCACGCCGCGAGTATTCGGACTCGTCCTTGAGCGCTTCCGCAAGGTATTTCACCGTCTCGGGATGATTGATATGGATCATCATGTCGACGGCCTTGTTCTGCACGTCGAGATCGGGGTCCTGGAGCAGTTTCGCAACGGCGGCGATATTGACGTTCTGGCCGCGCGAGGCGAGAGCGCTGAGGGCCGCGCCGCGCACCATCTTGTTCGTGTCCCGTAGCTCGACCTCGAGAGCGGCGTTGATCTCCTTGCTGTCGAATCGCTTGAGCAGGTTGATGAGGTGGATCTTGATGACCGGATCGCGTCCCCCCATCCGTGCGATGAGGTCGGGCACCATTTCGGGGCGGACCTTGCGCTCGATGATCTTGAAGACGGCCGCCTTCTCCTTGACGTCCAGGTCGTAGGCGCGCTGCAGGAGCTCGTGCACGCTGAGGTCGTCCTTGTGCACCTGCAGTACTTCGATCAGCGCGGGCTTCGAGACTTCGTTGTCGTCGAACCAGTCCAGCAGCTGGTTGACGTTGTAGTCCGTCGTGCTGCACAGGGCCCACGCGGTGCCCTTGACGACCCGCTCGTTACCGTCGGCGAGTCCCTCGCGGTAATAGGCGAGGGTCTTGTCGTCGACGAGGGAGGAGAGGATGTCGACGAAAACCATCGTATGCGATTTGTCCGACATCGCGAGCGCGTCGATGACTTTCGGAATGACTTTCGGCCCGATTTTCTTGATCTTGCCGACGATTTTGCGGGCCCCCGAACTCGTCGGGTCCTTCTCGGCAACGAGCTGCTGGATCAGCGAGTCGGAACGGAAGCCGCCGAGCAGGCTCATCGGCGGTCTCCGTCGCGGCCATGCGCCACGGGACGGGGACGGGCCCTTTGCGGCCTCCCTGCTGGTAAATTTTCCAGAGCCTTTCCGTTACGAATCGACAATCGTCTTGCTCTAGCCCACGCGAAATCGGGTGCCCGTGACCACTGCGACCCGCAGACGTTCCGCTCTTGACCCCGATGCGACGCATTATGCCACATCACCCCGGCGCACAATCCAGCCCAAGGCCTTGAAAAATCAGGCCCGAGGCGCATGTCCTGCCAGGATGAGGTACTTGGCAGGGTGCCGGCCTCGGTTACAATGTGCGCCCCATTGCCCCTCAACGAGGGGCAGCTAATGGGAAATTTTACCTAATAAGAGAACCTGAAGTGTGACGGCGTCAACAGATTCCAGTGTGAAAAAGTTCATCGAATCCCTGCGTTTACCGGGAATCGACCATCCCCTCGGCGATATCGGTCGCGTTACTGCGGCCAATGCCAGCGACTCCGCGGCGCAGGTCAGCGTGGAACTCGGTTTTCCCGCCGACGGCGTGAACGAGCGCTGGCGGGAATTTATCGCGGACGCCGTGAAGTCGGAGACCGGTGCGAGTGACGTCGATGTGGCGCTCACGTCCGCCGTCACGGCACACGGCGTGCAGCCCAACCTGAAACCGCTGGCCGATGTCCGCAACGTGATTGCCGTCTCGTCCGGCAAGGGTGGCGTCGGCAAATCGACCGTTGCGGTCAACCTGGCGCTGGCGCTGGCGGCCGATGGCGCCTCCGTGGGTCTGCTCGACGCGGATATCTACGGGCCCAGCCAGCCGCACATGGTCGGGCTGGTCGGCGAACGGCCGACCACCACGGACGGCAAGAGCATGGCGCCGCTCGAGGCGCTGGGGCTGCAGGTCATGTCGATCGGGTTCCTGATCGATCCCGACCAGCCAATGGTATGGCGGGGGCCGATGGTGACGTCCGCGCTCAACCAGTTGCTCAACCAGACGAGCTGGCGCGATCTCGATTACCTCATCGTGGACATGCCGCCGGGCACGGGTGACATCCAGCTGACGTTGTCGCAGCAGGTTCCGGTCTCGGGAGCCGTGGTGGTGACCACGCCGCAGGACATCGCCGCGATCGATGCGCGCAAGGGCCTCGCGATGTTTCGCAAGGTGGCGATCCCGGTGCTGGGCGTCATCGAGAACATGAGCACCCACATCTGCACGGCGTGCGGCCACGAGGAAGCGATCTTCGGCGCCGGCGGCGCGGACGCCATGGTGCGTGATTTCGACGTCGAACTGCTGGGCCAGCTGCCGCTTGATGCGAGCATTCGGGAGCAGGCGGATTCCGGCAACCCGACGGTGGCCGCGGATCCCGATTCGGCCGCGGCCGAAGCCTTCCGCAGTGCGGCGCGACGCATGGCGGCCGCGCTGGCCATGCAGGGTAAGGATTACAGCGCCAGGTTCCCCAAGATCGTCGTCGAGTAACGCAGGTGAGTATCAAGTCGGATCGCTGGATTCGCCGCATGGCGGCGGAGCACGGCATGATCGAGCCGTTCGAGCCCGGCCAGGTGCGTGAAAACGAACACGGCCGCATCGTCTCCTACGGCACCTCGAGCTACGGCTACGACGTTCGATGTTCCAGCGAATTCAAGATATTCACGAACATCAACTCCGCGATCGTGGATCCCAAGGGGTTCGACCAGACCAGCTTCGTCGACCTGGAGAGCGATGTCTGCGTAATACCGCCGAACTCCTTTGCGCTGGCGCGCACCGTGGAGTATTTCCGTATCCCCAGGACCGTGCTCACCATCTGTCTCGGCAAGTCCACCTACGCGCGCTGCGGCATCATCGTGAACGTGACGCCGCTCGAACCCGAGTGGGAAGGGCACGTCACGCTGGAGTTTTCCAACACGACGCCGTTGCCGGCGAAGATCTACGCCAACGAGGGCGTGGCACAGATGCTGTTCCTAGAGTCCGACGAGCCCTGCGAGACGTCCTACCGGGATCGCGGCGGCAAATACCAGGGCCAGACCGGCGTCACGTTGCCCAAAGCCTGAACGTTGCGCGGCAGGCGGCGGCGTTTTTCGATAATTTCAAAGCTCGAAATCGAGCACGACGGGCTCGGCGAGGGGTTTGCCGTCGAGCCAGGCGGCGCCGTCCTTCATTTGCAGCCGCCCCGCGCCGAACCAGTCCGCCGCGGTGGGATAGATCCGGTGTTCGACGGCCTGTACGCGCTGCATCAGTTCGCCGGGGTCGGTGCTGGGGGCGACACGGATTCGCCCCTGCAGGACGCGCGGCCCGCCGTCCAGTTCCTCGGTGACGAAGTGCACCGTGCTGCCGTGGTGGCTGTCGCCGGCTTCGAGCACGCGCTCATGGGTGTTGAGGCCCGGATACAGGGGCAGCAACGCGGGGTGGATGTTGAGTATCCGGCCGGCGTAATGCTGCACGAACCAAGGGCTCAGGATGCGCATGAAGCCGGCGAGTACGATCAAGTCGGGTTCCCACGGGGCGAGGGCCGCGGCCACCGACTGGTCGAACTGCTCGCGTGTCGCGTACCGTTCGTGTTCGATGCAAAGTGTCTCGATACCGGCATTGCGAGCCCGCGTGAGCCCGTAGGCATCCGGGCGGTTCGAGAATACGCCGCACAGTTCGATCGACATGGAGCCCTGGGCGACACGGTCGATGAATGACTGCAGGTTCGTGCCGGATCCCGAAATCAGGATCGCCGTCTTGCGCATACCCGAACTCAAAGGAACTGTACCGGCGCGGAACCCTCTGCGATGCGGCCGATCTCCCAGGCGTTTTCGCCGGCGTCTGCGAGCAGACTGATGGCCCGGCCTGCGTCTGCAGCGTCGACCACGACGATCATGCCGACGCCACAGTTGAACGTGCGCCGCATTTCATCCACGGTTATGTTGCCGGCCGCGGCCAGCCAGTCGAAAACGGGGCCCTGCGCCCACGACGCCGTATCGATCTCGGCGTGCACGGAGTCGTCGAGGATACGCGGCAGGTTCTCTGTGATTCCGCCGCCCGTGATGTGGGCAAGCCCCTTCACCGTCACCGTGCTCATGAGCTGCAGCACCGGTTTGACGTAGATGCGGGTGGGGGTGAGCAGGTGCTCGCTCGCGCGCACACCGTCGATATTGGTGTCGCCAGCCAGCGCGAGCACCTTGCGGACGAGGGAATAGCCGTTCGAGTGCGGGCCGCTGGATGCGATACCGATCAGTGTGTCGCCCGCGGCGATGTCGCTGCCGTCGATGATTGCGTCCCGTTCCACGGCGCCGACGCAGAATCCGGCGAGGTCGTAGTCGCCGTCGGCATACATGTCCGGCATTTCCGCCGTTTCTCCGCCGATCAGGGCGGCGCCCGCCTGTCTGCATCCCGCGGCGATACCGGCGACGACGTCGGTTGCAAGCTCTACGTCGAGTTTGCCGCAGGCGAAATAATCGAGGAAAAACAGAGGCTCTGCGCCCTGGACCAGTACGTCATTGACACACATCGCAACGAGATCGATGCCGATCGTGTCGTGGCGTCCGAGCTGCTGGGCGAGTTTGAGTTTCGTCCCCACACCGTCGGTGCCCGAGACCAGCACGGGCTCCCGGTAACGTCCGGGTGCGAGCGCAAACAGGCCGCCGAAGCCACCGATGCCCGACAGGACTTCCGCGCGGCGGGTCGCCGCTACGATGGGCTTGATCCGCTCGACGAGCGCGTTTCCGGCGTCGATGTCGACACCGGCATCCCTGTAGGTAAGATTCTTGTTGGCCATCGATAAGTGGCAATTTCTGAGAGAGCGATATAATAGTCGCTGGGCACCCACGGGGAAACCACCCTTGCTGACACACCCTGATATGCGTTTACCGGCAGCGATTGGCCGGCTACTCGGCTGCTTTGCGCTGATTCTCGTCATTCTTGCGCCGCCCGGAGAAGCGGGTGCCATCGAAATGACGTCGCTTTACACGGCGGAAGTGCCCCTCGATCCGCGGCAGAGTGATCCGCGTTCGGCGGCCTATCGCGATGCATTGGCCGTGGTCTTGCTGCGCGTCTCCGGGTCCGGCATCGGCGACGACCCGGAGATGGTTGATCTGCTGTTCCCGAACCCCGCGTCTTACGTCGTGCAGTTCCGGCCGGGCGAGACCGATACGCTGTGGGTATCCTTCGACGGCACCGCCGTCGAGGAAGTACTGCGGCGCAACGGCCAGGCGGTCTGGAGCAGCGACCGGCCGCTGACCCTGATATGGCTTGCGGTGGACTGGGGGCAGGGCGAGCGGGAAATCATCGGCGCGGACGATCCCGAGCGCAGCGACGATGAGTCACGCACGATCGACAGGAACCGGCTCCTGCGGCAGCGAGTGCTGGACGTCGCGGAGCGTCGCGGCCTGCCGGTTGCCTTTCCGCTGCTCGACACGGAGGACCTCGCAAAGGTCACGTTCCCGGATATCTGGGGAGGCTTCGACGAGCTCGTTCTGGATGCGTCGTCGCGCTACGAAACGAACTCCGTACTGATCGGCCGGGTGCGGCCCGAGTCGGGGCAGCGCAACCGCTGGACGTATCATTTCGCCGGCGAAGAGCAGGCCTGGACGGGCGAACCCGAGCTCGTGCTGAACCTCCTCGCAGACAGGCTGGCGGCCGAGTTCGCGATCGGTGGCGACGCAACGCTGCAAATCGTCGACCTGGGCGTTGCGGGCATCAACACGGTGGACGCCTATGGCAGCGTGCAGCGCATTCTGTCCGGCCTCAACGTCGTCGAGAGTTTCGCAATAAGATCCGTGGAGGGCGATCGGGTTCTTTACCGGATCGATGCGCACGGCGGCGCCGAGAGGCTTGCGCGCGCGCTGCGCCTGACCGGTTTGATCGAGCAGAACGGCGTCGATCGCACGCCAATTCCGGGGGATATGCCGGCTGCAACGCTGGAATTCTTCTACAGTCCCTGACGCGCCTTGCTGATGTCTCTGGGCTGGATTCCAAACGCGATATCGCTGCTGCGCATAGCGCTGATCGTGCCGATCCTCATGCTGATTTTGCGCGGTCATTACGCGTGGGCGCTGGGCCTGTTCTTCTTTGCGGGTTTTTCCGACGGTCTCGACGGCTACCTGGCGACGCGGTTCAAATGGCAGACGCGGCTCGGGGGGCTGCTCGACCCGGTCGCAGACAAGCTGCTGGTTGCCGGCCTGTTCATCACGCTTGCATGGGTGCAGGAGATCCCGGCCTGGCTTGCGGTGGTCGTGATATTGCGCGATGTCGTCATTTTCGGTGGGGCGGTCGCCTATAATTTCCTCATCGAGCCGGTGCAGGGCGAGCCGTCGCGAATCAGCAAGCTCAATACGGCGCTGGAGCTGATGTTCCTGTTCTTCGTTCTGAGCCATGCCGGGTTTGGATGGCCGCCGGAGATCACGCAGACCGTGCTCGGGGCGTCGATCCTGGTGACGGTGGTCATCAGCGGTGCGGACTATGTATGGTCGTGGTCGCGCCGCGCGCGTGCCGGAGGAAAGCATGAAAACTGACCTGCGTATCAACTGGCTGATCGCGATCGTCGTGACCGGCTGGCTGGTGTACCTGCTGGCGCCGATCCTGACCCCGTTCGTCGCGGCGGCGCTGCTCGCGTATGTCGGGGATCCGCTGGCCGATCGCCTGCAGAAACTGAAGCTGCCGCGCACGCTGGCCGTTGTCGCCGTATTCCTGCTGACCTTCCTGTCGCTCGGGCTGTTGATCCTGTTGATCGTGCCCCTCATTCGCAACCAGGTCGGTGCCCTGATTAGCGCGCTGCCCGCGATCGGCGCCCAGGTGGAACAGGTCTGGCTGCCGTGGGTCGTGGATACCTTCGGCATCGAAGTGGGCGACGACGTCGGTATCGGGCCTTTCCTCGCGCGTTACAGCGAAATGGCCGGGAACTGGGGCGGCAAGGTGCTGCTGGGTGTTGCGGAGTCGGGCGGTGCACTCGCCACGGCGGTCATCAGCCTGTTCCTCGTGCCGATCCTGACGTTCTACATGTTGCGCGACTGGGACCTGATCGTCGCCCGCATCGGCGCCCTGGTGCCGGTGAGCCAGCGCGGCACGATATTCGGCCTTGTTCGTGACGCCGACGACATGCTCGGCGCCTTCCTGCGCGGGCAGATACTGGTCATGGCGGCGCTGGCCGTCATCTACTCCGCCGGGCTGAGCCTCGTGGGGCTGAAATTCGCGGTAGCCATCGGCGTCGTATCCGGGCTGGTGAGCTTCGTCCCGTATCTCGGGCTCGTGTTCGGCGTGGTGCTCGCGTCGTTGACCGTGGTACTGGAACCCGATCCGCTGTGGCGCCTCGTCGGCGTATTCGCCACGTTCACGATTGCGCAACTTATCGAAGGGTCGATCCTGACGCCGAAGCTGGTCGGCGACCGCATCGGCCTGCATCCCGTACTGGTCATCTTCGCCGTCGCGGCCGGTGGCCAGCTGTTCGGTTTCTTCGGCATCCTGCTGGCGTTGCCGGCCGCCGCGGTATTGTCGGTCGTCGTTCGCTACGCGTACACGACGTATCTCAAGGAACACCCGGAAGAAGCCGAGGAACTGCGCGAAGCGGCGGCCGACGCGGGCCGTCCCGAAGCTGTTGAAGGGGATTCGACTTGAGCCAGCTCGCGCTGCCGTTGCGGCTTGCCGACTACGCGATATTCGAGACGTTTTTCGCTGCCGGCAACGAGCCCGTCGTCGACTACCTGCGGTCACTGACCGGGGCTGCACCGGGCCAGGGAGCGTGGATCTGGGGCGCGCCGGCGACCGGCAAGTCACACCTGTTGCAGGCAACCTGCGAGCGTTTCGGTGATCGCGCCGCGTACCTGCCGCTGGCGGACCTGGCGGCAGCCGGGCCCGGAATGCTCGAGGGGCTCGACTCGCGGCAACTCGTGTGTATCGATGATGTCGACAGCGTCGCGGGCAACGAACCCTGGGAGCGCGGGCTGTTCATCCTCTGCAATGGCGTCATCGATGCCGGGCATCACCTCGTCGTGAGCGCCGCAGCGGCGCCGCGCGAGAGCGGTATCGTGCTCGCCGACCTTCGCAGCCGCCTGCAGCGGCTGGCGACCTTCCATGTGCGCGGCCTCGATGAGGCGTCCCGCATGGAAGCGTTGCAGCTGCGCGCCAGGCATCGCGGTCTCGAGTTACCCGCCGATACGGCCCGATTCCTGATGGCCCGCAGCAGGCGCGACATGCGCAGCCTTTACGAACTGCTGGACAAGCTCGATCTGGAGGCGCTGCGTGCCCAGCGAAGGTTGACGATCCCGTTCGTCAGGGACGTGCTGCAGGCAGGTTGAGTGGTCCGCTTGCGGGCTCAGTCGCCGAGCCGCTTTGCAATCTCCGCGACGCGCTTGCCGAGCGCCCGCGCCAGCGTCTTCTCGTCGTCGGACAGGCTGTCGGAATCCCGGTTCCACGACACGTGCGACGCGCCATAAGGCGTGCCGCCCGTCGTCGTCTTCGACAGTGCTCTCTCGGCATACGGCACGCCGACAAAGATCATGCCGTGATGAAGCAATGGCATGGCCATGCTCAGCAGCGTGGTTTCCTGGCCGCCGTGCAGCGACGATGTCGAGGTAAACACGCCGGCGGGTTTGCCGATCAGTGTCCCCGACAGCCACTCTGCAATGGTGTTGTCGAAGAAGAACTTGAGCGACGCGGTCATGTTGCCGAAGTGGGTCGGGCTGCCGAGCAGCAGGCCCGAGCATTCCTCGAGGTCGGATCGTTCGACATAGGGCGGGCCCGATTCGGGTACGGCTGCCTCACGGGTCTCGACCGTACTCGAAACGGCGGGCACGGTGCGCAATCGGGAGGCCATGCCGGGCACCGAATCGACGCCATGGCATACCTCGCGAGCCAGCGCCTCTGTCATGCCCTTGCCGGAGTCGAACAGTACGAGGACATCGCTCATGACGGCAGGATCTGCGCCACGCTCTCGGGCGGGCGACCGATGACCGCGATGCCGGAATCGTCGTCGATCACGATCGGGCGCTGCATTACCCGGGGGTGGCGTGCCAGCCAGGCGGCGAGCGACGCATCGTCGTCGCTTTGTGGAAGGTCGTTCGCATTCCGGTATTCGTCCTCGTTGCGGCGCAAGAGGTCGGACACGGGCACCCCGATCGTGGCGGCGAGTTCGCGGATACGGTCGGCGTCCGGGGGCTCGTCCAGATACCTGACCACCCGCGGCGCAATACCCGCGTTCTCGATTATTTCCAGGGTTTTCCGGGACTTGGAACAGCGTGGGTTGTGGTAGATCGTTATCGTCATGGTGCTGGGCTGTATCGGGGCTAATTCCAACTGCCGCGAACTGTAGCAGGCTCGTTGCTCGGCGTCAGCGCCTGAACGGTTGCCCGACCTTGCTGCGGACGATTAGTAGCTTTTTTCGGCTGCGCGTTTCAAAATAACAACAATGTCACCGACCCGATCAATTACTCGCCTGTTCGGCGTGCTTGCCCTCATGCTGCTATTCGCTGCCTGCGAGACAGCGCCGCCCGTGCAGGAAATGAGCGATGCGCGGCAGGCGATCACGGTTGCCCGCGAGGCGGGAGCTGCCGACCTCGCGGCAGCGGAACTGGCCGCCGCCGAGAAATACCTTCAGAACGCGGAAGACAAGCTCGACGACCATGAGTACCGGGAAGCGCGAAATGCAGCCCTCCAGGCCAAGCTGCGTGCGCAAAAGGCCCTGCAGCTGAGCGAGACGTCGAAAGACAGCCGCGGCAACTGAGTTCCCGATGCCGCTTGCACGACTGTATACGATCAAGGGGCGCGTCCAGGGCGTGTTCTTTCGCGATAGCACCCGCCGCGTCGCCGAAGCGCTCGGCATAACGGGCCACGCGATCAATTTGCCGGACGGCGACGTCGAGGTTCTCGCCTGTGGCGACGCGGCATCGCTGGATCAGCTCGGCGAATGGCTAAAGGACGGCCCGCCGCATGCGCGCGTCGACGACGTGTTCGGGCGCGAGGTGGAGCGCGAAGCGCCACAGGGCTTCCAAACCGGCTAGGCCTGGAACCACTTCTTCGACAGCTTGTCGATCACCCTGTTCGGGTACTTGCGCTTGCCGAGGCTGCCGTTGTACCGGCCCAGCGCACGGCGCAGGTCGCCATTTTCCTTGTCGTAGTAGAAACGCAGGATCGTGCAGCCGTAACGCAGGTTCGTGTCGATATGCAGCAGGTTGTCGTCGGGCCGGCCGATTTCCTCGAGCCAGAACGGCATGATCTGCATGAGTCCGATGGCACCGGCCACCGAGATCGCGTAGCGGTCGAAATTACTTTCGACCTCGATAACCGCCAGTATCAGTTCCGGCGGCAGCTCGACCCGGCTGGCCTCGTAGTGAACGAGCGTCAGGATTTCGATGCGTTCCTCGGGATCGCGCACCTGCCTCGCCAGGCGCCGTGACATGTCGGTAAGCCAGACTTCGGCCTCGAAGCGGTCCGGGAAGGTGTCGATCGCGCCGGCCGCCTCGCGCAGGATCTCGCGCAGTTCAGGGTCGGGGCCCTCGTCTGCGAGAAGCGTTACCGGCAGCAGCAGGGCCGCCAGCAAGCCAATGACTCTGATCCGTGTAGCGATTTCCATGTGCGAAACTTATTCTATACGAAACATTAGTTTATGGCGTGTTCCTGCAGCAGTTTGAGAGCGGCATCACGTTTCAGGTTGCGCGATTCGGTGTCGCGCCGGTGGCGGTACTCGAATTCGCCATTGGCGAGATTCCGCTCGCTGATTACGAGGCGGTGCGGAATGCCGATCAGCTCGGCGTCGGCGAATTTCACGCCGGGACGTGCGTCACGATCGTCGAGCAGTACCTCGAAGCCCAGGGCTTTCAGGTCGCCATACAGTGCTTCGGATGCCTCGCGCACCGCGTCCGAACGGTGCATGTTGATCGGGATCAACACGACGTTGAACGGCGTCAGCGGCTCGGGCCATATGATGCCGCGCTCGTCGTGGTTTTGCTCGATCGCGGCGCCGACGATGCGCGTAATTCCGATGCCGTAGCAGCCCATCTCCAGCGTGCGCTCCTTGCCGTCCCCGTCGAGGACGCTGGCTCCCAGCGCGGTGCTGTACTTGGAACCCAGTTGGAAGATGTGCCCGACCTCGATGCCGCGTGCAATGGACAGCGTGCCCGAGCCGCCGGGCGTGGTATCGCCCTCCACGACATTGCGCAGGTCGACGGTTTCCGGCACCTCGATATCGCGGCCGAAGTTGACTCCCGTGTAGTGCATGTCGGCTTCGTTGGCGCCGACGACGAAATCGGCCATCACGGCCGTTGCGTGGTCGTAAAACACGGGGATGTCGAGCCCGATCGGCCCGGCAAAACCGGGTTCGCAGCCCGTCACGCGGCGCACGGTCTCCTCATCGGCCATCGTCAGCGGCGCTGCCACGCCCGGGATCTTCTGCGCCTTGACGGCATTGAGCTCATGGTCGCCGCGCAATACCAGCGCGACCGGCTGCTCCTCGCCTTCGACGATCAGCGTCTTTAGAGTCTGTTCCGCCGTGATGCCGATAAACTTGCGCAGCGCCTCGATGGTTCTTGCGCCCGGCGTCTCGATCTTCTCCATCTCGCGGGACGGTGCAGGGCGCTCTCCAGAGGGCACCTCCGTGGCTGCCATCTCGATGTTCGATGCGTAGCCGTCGGCATCGCAAAAGGCGATTGCGTCCTCACCGGAGTCGGCCAGCACGTGGAATTCCTGGGAACGGCTCCCGCCGATCTCGCCGCTGTCGGCGTCCACCACACGGAACCTGAGCCCGAGGCGTTCGAAAATAGCGGTGTAGGCGGCATGCATCTTCTGATACGCGACGCGCATGCCGTCCTCGTCGAGGTCGAACGAATAGGCATCTTTCATGATGAATTCGCGCGAGCGCATGACGCCGAAACGGGGCCGGATTTCGTCGCGGAATTTCGTCTGCACCTGGTAGAAATTGACCGGTAGCTGCTTGTAGCTGCGCAGCTCACGGCGCGCGATGTCGGTGATCACTTCCTCGTGCGTCGGGCCGAAGCAGTACTCGCGTTCGTTGCGGTCGCGCATCCTGAGCAACAACGGGCCGTACTCCTCCCAGCGACCCGACTCCTGCCAGAGTTCAGCGGGCTGCACGGCCGGCATCAGCAGCTCGAGCGCTCCCGCGCGGTCCATCTCCTCGCGGACCACCTTCTCGACCCTGCGCAGTACGCGCAGGCCGAGCGGCATCCAGGTGAAAAGACCTGCGGCAAGGCGCCGGATCAGGCCGGCACGGAGCATCAGTTGATGGCTGACGATCTCCGCCTCGGCAGGGACTTCCTTGAGCGTCGTGAGACCGAATTCCGAATAGCGCATGTTTATCGATACCGAGATGAATCAGCCGCGAATTCTAGCCGAAACCCGCAGTCATTGCGGGATATTGCCGCCCAAAACGTATTGACTCGACTCTCAAAGAAGAGGATCGTGCGGCGTTTTGCACACGGCGAGGCGATTCTTGCACGGAAGAAGAAACCCTTTCGTTGCCCGGGAGGGAATACCGTTCATGGTCGTGGCCTTGCTCGGCATGTGGCTGGCATTTCACTACCTGGGTCCGTTGTACGTGCTGGCCCCGGCCGCTTTGCTTGCGCCGCTCTGGATGATTTTCAGGGATCCCCGGCGGCAGATTCCCGCCATGCCGCTCGGTGTCGTGAGCCCAGTCGACGGGCGCGTTTCGGCCGTGGATCTCGTCGACCGGGGTGTCCTCCAGGGCGAGGCACACCGCATCTTCATCAATATCGATTCGCTCGGAACGTACACGGCCCGCTGTCCGGTTGAGGGGGTCATTAAAGACCTGAACACGCTGGCTTCCGAAAAGGTCGTCGACTATCGGACCAATGCGCTGTGGGTACAGACCGACGAGGGCGACAACGTGGTGCTGCAATTTCACGGCTATCGATTCGGCTTTGCGCCGTCTGCGTTCGTGCGCTATGGCGAGCGTATCGGCCAGGGGCAGCGCTGCGCCTACCTGAGGCTGACCCGTGTTGCGGAGGTCCACCTGCCGGTTGCCGCGCGGGTGCTGGTCGAACCGGGGCAGCGCGTCACTGCGGGCCTCGACGTCATCGGCAAGTTGCCGTCGTCCTAAATAGCGCCCTGTATAATGCGCGGTTGGCCGTGGCAAACTAACGAGCAGCCGGAAAACACCCGACTCACGAATATGATGCAGTCCGAACACGAGCGCCGCGCGTACCTGCGTGCGATGGGAATCGATCTCTGGATCCCCAGGGACCAGGTGGACGTCGAGCCCGAGCGCGCGGAACCCGGGATGCAGGCGGCTACGGACGAGTTGGGCTGGGATGAACTCCGCGCGGCCGTTGCGGACTGTACGCTGTGCCCGTTGCACGAGAGCCGCACCCAGACCGTGTTCGGGGTGGGCAGTCCGGCAGCGGACTGGATGATTATCGGGGAGGCCCCGGGTGCCGAAGAGGATCGGCGCGGCGAGCCGTTCGTGGGGCGCGCCGGCAAGTTGCTGGACGAGATGCTGCTCGCGATCGGCGAAAAGCGCGGCAGCGTCTTCATTGCGAACATTCTGAAATGCCGGCCGCCGAACAACCGCGATCCGAGCCCGGACGAGGCCGCGTCATGCCGGCCGTACCTGGAACGGCAGATCGAGCTGGTGCAGCCGAAGATCATTCTTGCCGTCGGCCGCATAGCAGCTCAGCAGCTGCTGCAGTCGGACGCGCCGGTCGGGCGCCTGCGGGGCAAGGTGCACCAGCTCGGCGAAATCCCGCTCGTCGTCACCTATCATCCGGCCTACCTGCTGCGCAGTCCTTCGCAGAAGCGCAAGTCCTGGGACGACCTGTGCCTTGCTGCGCAGGTTATGGCGGCAGCGGCGGCATGATACGTCGCATCGCCGAACCGGCAACGATGATCCGTGCGATGGGGCATGACGACCTGTCGATGGTGTCGGATATCGAACGGCGCAGCTATGAATTCCCGTGGAGCCATGGCGTGTTCCGCGACTGTCTGCTCGCTGGCTACCACTGCATGGTGCTGGAACGGGATGGCCGTGTTACCGGCTACGGCATACTCTCGATCGCTGCGGGCGAGGCGCATATTCTGAATCTCTGCGTCGATCCCCATTACCGCTCTCACGGTTTCGGCGAGCAATTGCTCGACGCCATCCTGGCGCAGTCGCGTGCAGCCAACGTGCGCGAGATCTTCCTCGAGGTACGGCCATCCAACGTGACGGCGCTTGCCCTGTACCGCAAGAAGGGATTCCACAAGGTCGCCCGGCGCCCCGCCTATTACCAGGCGAGCGAAGGGCGCGAAGACGCCGCCGTGCTCGCAAAGAAGCTGCTAAGCAATGATCGCTGACGAAGTCGGCAGGCGCCGTACTTTCGCGATAATCTCGCACCCCGACGCCGGCAAGACCACCCTGACCGAACAACTGCTGCTCTATGGCGGCGCGATTCAGCTCGCCGGCACCGTGAAGGGGCGCAAGGCGAGCCGCCACGCGACCTCGGACTGGATGGCACTCGAACAGCAGCGCGGCATCTCCGTGACGTCCTCGGTGATGCAGTTTCCCTACGACGGTTGTGTCGTGAATCTCCTCGACACGCCCGGCCACGAGGATTTTTCCGAGGATACGTACAGGACGCTCACGGCGGTCGACTCGGCGCTGATGGTGATCGACTGCGCGAAGGGCGTCGAGCAGCGCACGATCAAGCTGATGGAGGTATGCCGGCTCCGCGACACGCCGATCATGACCTTCATCAACAAGCTCGACCGCGAGGGCCGCGAACCGATCGACCTGCTCGACGAAATCGAATCGGTACTCGGCATTCATTGCGCGCCGATCACCTGGCCGATCGGCATGGGGCGCTCCCTGAAGGGCGTCTATCACCTGCAGCAGGACCGCATCTTTGTCTATCCCGGTGGCAGGCACGAGCGCGCCGCGGAGCGGCGCGTCGTGGACGGCCTCGACTCCGACGAGGCCGCGGCGGTGCTTGGCGACGATCTGCAGGCCTTCCGCGACGAAGTCGAACTCGTGCGTGGCGCCTGTCCGGAGTTCGACGTGGACGAATATCTCGCCGCGAGACAGACGCCGGTGTTTTTCGGCTCGGCGCTGTCCAATTTCGGCGTAAAGGAACTGCTGGACGAATTCGTGCGCTACGCGCCGTCGCCGCTGCCGCGCGACACCGATCAGCGGGTGGTCTCGCCGGTGGAAGATCAGCTGACCGGCTTCGTATTCAAGATCCAGGCGAACATGGATCCCGGGCACCGTGACCGGATAGCCTTCATGCGCATTTGCTCCGGCGAATACCGCAAGGGGCTCAAGGCGCTGCACGTGCGGTCCGGCAAGGAAATGAAGATCCCCGACGCGATTACCTTCATGGCCGCGGATCGGCAGCACGCCGAAACGGCCTACGCGGGCGACATCATCGGGCTGCACAATCACGGCACGATCAATATCGGCGACAGCTTTTCCGAAGGCGAGGTCCTGCGTTTCACGGGTATCCCTAACTTTGCGCCGGAAATATTCCGCCGTGCCGTGCTGAAGGACCCGTTGCGGCTGAAGGCGCTGCAAAAAGGCCTGGCGCAACTTTGCGAGGAGGGCGCGACGCAGCTGTTCCGGCCGCTGCGCAACAACGACCTGATTCTCGGCGCGGTAGGGCCGCTGCAATTTGACGTCGTTGCACATCGGCTGCGCGATGAATACAAGGTGGAATGCCAGTTCGAAACCGTGAACGTGGCTACCGCCCGCTGGGTCGAGTGCGACGATGCGAAGATGCTGGCGGACTTCAGCCGCAAGGCGGAAGACAATCTTGCGCTGGATCACGGCGGGAGTCTCGTCTACATTGCTCCGACGAGGGTGAATCTGAACCTGACCGAGGAGCGTTGGCCAGAAATCGTGTTCCGCAAGACACGCGAACACTGAAGACGGCGCCAGCCGCAACGTTTTGAAGCATCCGCCACTCTTCAACAGGAAAGTGCTGGCCTGGGCGTTCTACGACTGGGCGAACTCGGCGTTCGCGCTGTCCGTGCTCGCGGTGCTCTTCCCGTTGTTCCTGGGTAGCTACTGGAGCGCCGGCGATTCCGGCGCCGCCGTGACGGCGCGCCTGGCGTGGATTACGGCCGCATCCAGCGCGGTGGTCTGTATCATTGCCCCCGTGTTCGGAACCATCGCGGACGCGGGCGGCTACCGCAAGCGATTCCTGTTCCTGCTCGCCACCGCGGGCGCCATCGCGACCGCGGTCCTTGCCGGCGTGGACAAGGGCAACTGGCCAATCGCGCTTGCGCTGTACCTCGTGGCGTCCGTCGGTTTCTACAGTTCGACGGTGTTCTACGATTCGCTGATCATCGACGTTACCGAGCCGCGTTACTACAGCTTCGTTTCCTCGCTCGGATTCTCGCTCGGCTATCTCGGCGGTGCAGTGCTGCTCGCTTTGCACGTGTGGATATTGCTTGCGCCGGAGAATTTCGGTTTCAATTCGACGGACGAAGTCATCAGGTTCGCGTTCGTCACCGTGGGACTCTGGTGGGCCATCTTCATGCTGCCGCTGATGATCTTCGTGCCGGAACGCCACAGTCGTGGACGGGTTACCGGGGGCGTGGTACGCGCGGCTTACGGGGAGCTCAAGACGACTATCCTGAAGATCGGGCAGTACCGCAACGTCGTTATCTTCCTGATCGCTTACTGGCTTTACATCGGCGGAGTGTTCACGGTGATCTTCATGGCCGTAAATTACGGTCAGCGTCTCGGCTTCAGCCAGCAGGACCTCGTGACCGCGCTGCTCGTTACGAATTTCGCCGGTTTCCCGGCCACCTTGCTCTACGGCGTTGCCGGCCACCGCTGGGGACCGAAGCGCGGCATCTATTTTGCGCTGATCGTGTACGCAGTCATGTCGACCTGGGCGATCTTCATGGTCGACGTCAGACAGTTCTACATTATGGCGATCGTTATTGGTTGCGTGCAGGGAGGGGTGCAGGGACTGAGCCGGTCTTTATACGCAACGCTGATTCCGCCGGACGCACCCGGTGAATTTTTCGGCTTTTACAACATGCTGACCAAGTTCGCCCACGTGCTGGGCCCGATGCTCGTCGGCATCGCGGCAACGCTGTCCGATGATCCCAAGTGGGTGTTGCTGACGCTGTTGCCGCTGTTCATCGGCGGCGGCATGCTGCTCGCCGTGGTGCGGGAAAAGCAGGCGCAGCGCGTGACGCAGGAGGGAACCTGAGCGCGCAGTCGATCGCGCTTCAGGAAGCGTTCCTACAATGCGGCGATATCGGACTCGAGGCGCTGCAGCAGCGACGGATCGGGAGGGCCGTAACGAACGTCGAGATAGGTATCCGTGATGCCGCGCACAGCAACGGCCGGCAAGGCCCCATCGCGCTGGACGCGGCCTGCAAATACCCGCGGCGTTTCGCCGGTTGCCGGGGTCAGTCCTGACTTGCGGACGAACCGGTCGTAGAGGATGGCGGCGCGGTCTCGCGGCGGTGGCCGATAGCGCAGGATCAGTGCGAGGCTGATCAGCATCGTTAGCCCGGTAACAATGGCGACGAGCGTAAGCAGCATTTGCCGCCAGTCCGGGTCGTCCATGCCGAGCCAGGTCATGAAACGCTCCTGGTTCTCGGGCCCATAGCCGAGAATCCACTCGTTCCACTTCGCGTTTGCGGCATCCCACGCGAGAACGATGTTGTGCAGTAACATCGATGGAGCGCCGAGCCCCCATGCGGCGCCCGACCCGTCGAACATCGCTCCCGTGCGGCCGGCGTCAACGCGTTCCGGCGCGACCGCAGCGGTGGGGTCGACTCGCCGCCAGCCGGCGCCGGGCAGCCATACTTCGGTCCATGCGTGGGCATCGGCCTGGCGGACGATCATGTAGTCGCCGACCGGGTTGAGTTCGCCGCCCTGGTACCCGACGACGATGCGCGCAGGTATCCCCGCAGCGCGCATCATGAGCGCGAATGCCGAGGCGTAGTGCTCGCAGAAGCCGCGCTGCGTCTCGAACAGGAAGCGGTCGACGGGACGGCTGCCGAGCGGCGGCGGCTCCAGCGTGTAGTGGTAATTCTCTTCGTTGAACTTCGTCAGCACCGCGTGAATGTATGACTCGTCGGAACGGGCTGCCGCCCGCATGCTGCGCGCGAGTTCTGCCGTGCGCGGGTTGCGCCCTTCCGGGAATTCGAGATACCAGTTGCGGCGGGACGAATGCATCCCGGCGTCGATACGGTATTCGGGGAAAGAGACGGCGTTATAGGCAATACGCTGGTCGATCGGCTGCACGCGAGCGAGTTGATGCTGCGGGCCGAGGAAGGTGCTCTCGAGGTCCCAGTCGTAAGGGATGTCGAGCGCGAACATCCAGTGTTGCCGCGTGGGCTCCATGGTCACCCTGTAGTTCACGGCTGTACCGAGGGTCTCGGTATTCTCGAGCGCGCTACTCGAAATCCTGGGCTCCGATATTCCCGACCAGGTGCGCCCGTCGAAACGATGCAGCACGAGTCCCCGCCAGTAGCGGTCCTTCGGGTCCGGAACCGTACCTTCGAACTTCACGCGAAACGCGACGGCATCCGACTTCGACAGCGCGCTGATGTCGCCGGGGCTGATCGTGTCGCTGAGGCCTGTGACCGCGGTGCCGGTGTCGATCGGCACCGCCCAGAACGGGGTCGAGATGCGCGGAAAGAATATCCACATTGCCAGCGCGAGTGGTGCGGCGTACAAGACCAGGCGGCCGCTCGTACCGAGGCTGCGTCGCACAGGCTCAGCATCGTCCGCCGCGGTCCTGAGCCAGGCCGTCATGATGAGAATGATGCCGAGCACGAGGTAGGGCAGCGACCACAGGTACTGCTCCCGCAGCAGCGATGACATGACCAGGAAGATGGCGATGAACAGCAGCACGAACTGGTCGCGCCGCTGCCTCGTTTCGAGGAGTTTCAGCGCCGCCATGATCGCGAGCAGCGCCGAGCCCGGGCCGACGCCGCTGATCGTACTGTAGGTGTAGAGCACGCCGAGAAAGGCGAGCAGGGCGAGCGCTGCTCGCAGCAGTGCCGGCGGCACGGGTTTGCGCCGTACCTCGATGGAGTATCGCCAGATCGCGCAGGTCAGCAGCGCCGCAGTGATCCACGCCGGCAGGTAAGGGACGTGCGGCAGCAATGCGAACGCCAGCGCAAGCAGCGTCCAGGGCAGGCTCGCGAGCAGCGATCCGTCGGTGCCGCGCGCCTTAGCCATCGGGGTTCTCGAGGCCGAACAGCGCCAGCGCCTCGAGGCACTGGCGGCGGTGAGCTTCACCGTGCGCGGGCGGGAACGACTGACCCGGAAGCCGCAGTCCGTAATCTTCTTGCGTCCTGTCGGCATCGATGATCCAGCGGGTGAGAATGGCAAGCCGCTGCTCGAGATCGTCCGCGACAACCGCGTCGAAGTCGAACCACTGGCTGCTCATATCGGCGCCGGCAAATTGCTTGGAAAGCAGCTGATCGCTGCGCGCGTAGGCTTTCCATGCGACATTTCGCGGCGAGTCTCCAATGTGAAATTTGCGCAAACCCGCGAAGTCTTCCTCGCCCCGGGCGTCGTGTTGCCGGTGTCCGAGGGCAGTCCGGGAGGCCGGCGGCGGCGGCGCATGCTCGGCCGGATGCGGATACACGATGCCCTTCGGGTTCATATGCAGCCACGCCCACGACCGGAACAGTTCGAATGGAAACAGGGTACGGATGCCGAAGCGCTCGAGCGTTACCCAGCCGCGCCTTTCGGTCCTTACAGGTAGCACGAAGATCCGGCTCTCGCCGGGCTCCAGGTCCTTGATATCACTCTGCACGTCATCGATGTACAGCCGGATCCGGTAGCGCGGGCTTTTGGAGCGGTTCGCGACCGCGATGCGGAATTGCGCGGACTGCCCGGCAAATACGGGCTCGGTGCCCGCGAAGCTCACCTCGAGACCGACGAGGTTGCGCTGGCACTGGTGCATGGCAACGAAACCGATGCCGATGAGGATGAACGTGAGTACGAAGGACAGGTTGTTGTTGTAGTTCATCGAGCCAAGCAGCATGGCGAAGGTCATCAACGCGAAGATGAGACCCACGCCCGTCGGCAGGATATACAGACGCCGCGGCTGCAGCCGCGTCACGGGGCCGTCCGCACCCTGGCGCCTGCGCGCCCAGCGGCGCACGCGGCGGCTGGCAGCCCTGTTGATGCCGGGCAGCAGCCGCTTAGGGGATAGCCACCGAATCGAGGACATGCTGGCACATCTCGGCGGGGCTGCGGAAACTGGTGTTGCCTGCGGGCTTCAGGCGATGCCCGGCCACGGCCCCGAACACCGCCTGCACGTCGTCCGGGAAGACGCCGGAGTGACGCTCGACGAAGGCGTGTGCCCTGGCCGCCGCGGCCAGGGCCTGCGCGCCGCGCGGCGACAAGCCGATCTCGATATCCGGCGATTCGCGCGTCTGGCGCACCAGGGCCTGGATGTAATCGACGAGGTGCTCACTCATGTGCACGTTTGCCGCATCGAGTTGCAGCGTCACCAGGGTTTCGGGCGTCATCGCGGGCGTAACGCTCTCGAGCATGCTGCGCCGGTCTTCGCCGGTAATCAGCTCGCGTTCGTTCTCGGCGTTCGGATAGCCGAGCGCCAGCCGCATGAGGAACCGGTCCAGCTGCGACTCCGGCAGGGGAAACGTGCCGATCTGATCTGCGGGGTTTTGCGTGGCAACGACGAAGAAGGGTACCGGCAGCGGGCGCGTATCGCCGTCTACCGATACCTGGTGTTCTTCCATGGCTTCGAGTAATGCGCTTTGCGCTTTTGGCGTCGCGCGATTGACCTCGTCCGCAAGAATCAGCTGCGCGAAAATCGGGCCGGGCTGGAACTCGAATTTTCCGCTGTCTCGCCTGAATACTGAAACGCCCACGATGTCGGCAGGCAGCAGGTCACTCGTGAACTGTATGCGCCGATAGCTCAGCCCGAGCACTTTCGCCAGCGCCTGCGCGAGCGTCGTCTTGCCGAGACCGGGAAGGTCTTCGATCAGCAGGTGACCGCGGGCGAGGAGGCAGGCCAGCGCGAGCGCGATCTGTGCGTCCTTGTCCAGTATGATCCCGCCCAGCGAGGCGCGCGCGCGTTCGAGTGCCTGGCGGCCAGCGTCTTTGCCGAGCGGCGTCTTTTCCAGCGGGCTTCCGCCGTTCATATTCTGCTCCCTGCATGGGGCGAATCGGGGTGATCAGCCGATTATGTCATCAGTATGGTCGCCAAACCGTCGACGTTTTTCACTTACCGGCGGTCCAGAGTGTGATGCAGTCCTCAGAAACCCGGGACGTCAGCCCAGTTCGTCGAGTTTATCGAGTTGCTCGCTCAACTGAGCGGCCTGACGCTCGAACTCTGCAGCACGCTGCTTCTCCTGTGTGACCACATCCGCTGGCGCGTTGTTCACGAAATTCGGATTGCCGAGCTTGGCACGGGCGCGGCCCAGGTCCGCCTGCACCTTGTCCATCTGCTTGCCGAGGCGCTTGCGCTCCGCGTCGACGTCGATCATGCCTTTCATCGGCACGAGCAGCCGCAGTTCATCGAGCAGCGCCGTGGCAGCGGCGGGCGGGTCTTCGCCGTCGGCGAGCAGGGTTACCGACTCGACCCGGCCGACCCGCTGCAACAACGACGCATGCTCCGTGGCGCGCCGCTGGTCGTCCCCCGACGCGTTCTCCAGTATGACGGGCAGCGGTTTGCCCGGCGGGATGTCCATTTCGCCGCGAATCTGCCGCACGCCGAGAATGAACTTCCTCAGCCACTCGATATCCGCTACAGCCTGCTCGTCGACCTCGTCTGTAGCCGGTTGCGGGTAGGGCCGCAGCATGATCGTGGGAGCGTCGATACCGGTGCGCGGTGCCACCTGCTGCCAGATCTCCTCGGTGACGAACGGCATGATGGGATGCAGCAGGCGAAGCAGCCCTTCGAGAAGGTCGACCAGTGTCCGGCGCGTGCCGCGCCGGGCGGCGGTCGAGGACGAGTCCGATTGCAGGACGGGTTTCGACAGTTCGAGGTACCAGTCACAGAACTCGTGCCAGGTGAATTCGTAGATGGCCTGCGCGACGAGGTCGAGCCGATAGCCGTCGAAATTCCTGTGCACCGTTGCAACCGTTGCGTCGAAGCGCGCCCTGATCCAGCGGTCAGCCGCACTGAGTTCGACATCGCCATCGTCGAGCTCCTCCGTGTTCATGAGGACGTAACGAGCGGCGTTCCAAAGCTTGTTGCAGAAGTTTTTGTAGCCCTCGATGCGGCCCAGGTCGAAACGGATATCGCGCCCTGTCGTTGCCAGCGAGGCGAAGGTGAATCGCAGCGCATCCGCCCCGTACTGGTCGATGCCGTTGGGAAACTGCTTGCGCGTGGTCTTCTCGATCTGGGGTTTGAGGTGCTCCTGCATGAGTCCGGTGGTGCGTTTCTCGAGCAGCGTGTCCAGGTCGACGCCGTCGATGAGGTCCAGCGGATCGAGCACGTTGCCCTTCGACTTCGACATCTTCTGGCCGTCCTGGTCGCGAATCAGTCCGTGAATGTAGACCTCGCGGAACGGCACGTCGCCCATGAACTTGATGCCCATCATGATCATGCGGGCCACCCAGAAGAAGATGATGTCGAAACCGGTGACGAGCACGCTGCCCGGATAGAAATCGTCCAGCGCCTCGGTCTTCTCCGGCCAGCCGAGCGTGCTGAAGGGCCACAAGGCCGACGAGAACCAGGTATCGAGCACGTCGTCATCCTGGCGCAGTTTCACGTCGCCACCGAGGCCGTGCCTGTCGCGCACCGCGTCTTCGGAACGACCGACGTAAATATTGCCGTCATCGTCGTACCAGGCCGGAATCCGGTGGCCCCACCACAGCTGGCGGCTGATACACCAGTCCTGGATGTTGTACATCCATTCGAAGTAGGTTTTTGACCAGTTTTCCGGAACGAAGCGGATGTCGCCGTTTTCGACGGCGGCGATGGCCGGCTCCGCCAGCGGCTTGATGCTGACGTACCACTGGTCGGTGAGATAGGGCTCGACGACGGCGCCGCTGCGATCGCCGCGCGGAATCTTGACCGTGTAAGCCTCTATCTTTTCGAGCAGCCCGAGCGCCTCGAATTCAGCAACGATAGCCTTGCGGGCGTCGAATCGGTCCATGCCGCGGTAGGCCTCGGGCACCTCGTCGTTCATCGCCGCATCGTCGGTCAGTACGTTGTACATCGGCAGTTCATGCCGCTTGCCGATATCGTAGTCGTTGAAGTCGTGCGCCGGCGTGATCTTCACGCATCCCGTGCCGAATTCGGGATCGACATAGTCGTCGGCGATGATAGGGATGCGGCGACCGACGATCGGCAGGATGATTTCCTGCCCGACCAGGTCGCTGTAACGGTCGTCGTCGGGGTGCACGGCGACTGCGCTGTCGCCGAGCATCGTTTCCGGCCGCGTAGTTGCTACCACCAGGTGGCCGTCACCGGAGGCCAGCGGGTAGCGAAAGTGCCACAGCTGACCGTCCTCATCGGCCGAGAGCACCTCGAGGTCGGAGAGCGCCGTGTGCAGTATGGGGTCCCAGTTGACGAGCCGTTTGCCGCGATAGATGAGGCCCTCGTCGTACAGCGTGACGAATACTTCGGTCACCGCCTGGGACAGGCCCTCGTCCATCGTGAAACGATCGCGGCTCCAGTCCACCGAGCCACCGAGGCGTCGCAGCTGGTTCGCGATCTGGCCGCCGGACTGTTCCTTCCACTGCCAGACTCGCTCGACGAATTTCTCGCGCCCGAGTTCACGCCGTGATGTGCCCTCGGAATTCAGCAGCCGCTCGACGACCATCTGCGTGGCTATGCCGGCGTGGTCCATGCCCGGCTGCCAGAGCGCCTTGTATCCCTGCATGCGCTTGTAACGGGTCAGGGCATCCATGATGGTGTCCTGGAAGGCATGCCCCATGTGCAGCGTACCCGTCACGTTTGGCGGCGGGATCATGATGCAGTACGGCTCGCCGTTTCCGCGCGGCGCAAAATAGCCCGCCTCTTCCCAACGGGCATAAATGCGTTCTTCGATCTCGTTCGGCTGGTAGGACTTGTCCATTGGTTGTCGGCGCTCGGTCGCGATTAATCAGACGTTATGCGTTTCGAGTTCGTGCCCCTCGTCACGGTAGGCGACGAAGCGCCTGCGGCTTTTCTGCCTGCTGTCGTCGTCGGAGGTTACAAGCTCCGCGATCCGTGGGAAAGCACTCGCACAGGCAGGAATCTCGTCGTCGAGATTGATGAGCAGGTCGCGCGAACCGCCGTACGCCGGATCGCAACCGACACTGACCGGAGCGCGCAGTGCTTCGCTGCCTGGCCGCAGCAGATCGTGGGGCACGAAACTACCGTCACGGAAGGTCCAGAGCAGTTCATCCACGCGGCTCGCGGTGGCTTCATCGCCGGTGTGGATGTGCACGGTGTGCTCGAGCTTGTACGCCTTCTCTGCCAGGCGGCATGCGAACAGCTGGCGCGCCTGTTCGCCCGACTGACTCAGGACATAGAAGTCGATTCGCGCCATGGCATCGTCAGGGCAGGGCGTTGCATCGGGACAGGACGAACTCCGACAACAGCGGTACGGGGCGGCCTGTTGCACCCTTTTTCTGGCCGGACTTCCAGGCCGTGCCGGCAATGTCGAGATGCGCCCATTTCAGGCCGTCGGTGAACTTGCCGAGAAAGCAGCCTGCAGTGATGGCACCGCCGTCGCGGCCGCCGACATTTGCGAAATCGGCAAAATTGCTCTTGAGCTGTTCGGAGTACTCGTCCGAGAGTGGCAGTCGCCAGGCGCGGTCGGTCGCGTGGACGCCGGCCTTCACAATCTCCTCGGCGAGTGAATCGTCGTAACTCATCACGCCGGTGTGATGATGGCCGAGCGCGATGACGCAGGCGCCGGTGAGGGTTGCCACGTCAATGATCGTGTCGGGCTTGAAGCGGCGCGAATACGTCAGGGCATCGCAGAGAATCAGGCGACCTTCGGCGTCCGTATTGAGGATCTCGATGGTCTGGCCCGACATGCTCTTGACGATGTCTCCGGGTACCGTGGCCTTGCTGCCCGGAAGGTTTTCCACGGCCGGGACCACGACGTTGAGGTTTACGGGCAGCTTCAGCGCCGCAACCGTTGCCATGGTGCCGATCACGCCGGCAGCGCCGCACATGTCGAACTTCATTTCGTCCATGGCCGGGCCAGGCTTCAGGGAAATACCGCCGGAATCGAACGTTACGCCTTTTCCGACCAGCACGACGGGTTTCGCCTTGCCGCCATTCCTGTACTGCATGACGATGAGCTTGGCGGGTTCGTTGGTTCCGGCGGTCACCGACAACAGTGAGTGCATGCCGAGACGTTTCATGTCCGATTCGTTAATGATTCGCGTTGTCAGCTTGCCGTTGCCCTTCGCGAGTTTCTCGGCAGCGCGCGCGAGGTAAGTGGGCGTGCAGACATTTGGCGGCAGGTTGCCGAGATCTTTCGCAAGCGACATGCCTGCGACGATCGCGTCGCCGTGTTTTGCGCCCAGCATGGCCTTGCCGGCATCGCTGCGGCTCGCGACCGACAGACCGACCTTCTTGAGCGGCATGCGCGCGTTCTTGCGTTCGCTCTTCATCTGCGTGAAGCGATACAGGACATCGCCGATCGTCTGAACCGTCTGCCGGGCGAGGTAATACGCGTTCGCGTCTACGGCGTCCTCGAGCGTCAATGTGTTGAGGACGTCGCTGCATTTGCTTTCGGATACGGTGCCGATGGCCGCGGCCACGGCACGGCAGAACGTGCGGGTATCGAGATCGCCTGACTTGCCGAGTCCGACAACGGCAACGCGCGCTGCCTTTACGCCGGACAGGCCGGTCAACAGGACGCACCGTCCGGGTTTTGAGGATACGTCGCCGCTTTTCACCAGGCGGCGCAATTCACCGTTGCTCGCTACGTCGATGTCGGTGGCGCCTGCGCTCAGTTTGCCGCGCTCGTAGACGCCGACAATGACACAGTCGATTGCCCGCTTGGCGGCATTGCTCGTGGTTGTAAAATAATCCATGGAATTCAGGGCTGTCCCGGGGAAAATAAAAGCGGTAGTCTAACCGATTCGGCCGAAAACCGTTAAGAAAATCATTGACATCGATGCTTCGCATCCTCGATCGATACATATTTCGCGAAATCGCAACCACCTGGCTTGCGGTTACAGTCGTGCTGTTGATGATCCTGCTGACAAACCAGTTTGCCCGGATCCTCGGCGAGGTCGCGAAGGGGAAGCTGCCCAAGGGTGCCGCGATGGACGTCATCGGGTTATCCGCGCTGCAGTACCTGACGGTGCTCGTGCCGATCGGCCTGTTCCTGTCCATCATGCTGGCCCTGGGCCGGCTGTACCGCGATAGCGAGATGCCGGCGATGATGGCCTGCCGGGTAGGGCCCGCAGGCGTGTATCGCCCGCTGGTATGGCTGTCGCTGCCGCTGGTGCTTGGTGTGGCATGGCTCGCTATCGACGTCGGGCCGCGTGCGTTACAGACCGTGGAACGAATCGGCGCGGAGGCACGGCGTGAGGCGGATCTGGCGAGCATAGAGCCCGGCAGGTTCACGGTTTTCGGACCCAGTAACGCAGTCGTCTACGGGGAGCGCGTCACGGCCGACGGCTTCATGGAGAATGTGTTCCTGCAGCGTTTCGTCGACGACGACAATGGCGAGCCGAATATCGTCGAAGTCGTCGTGGCGGAGCGCGGCGAGCAGGTGGATTCCGACGACCCGGATATTCGTTTCCTCGTCCTGCACAATGGCAGGCGCTACGAAGGAGTGCCGGGAACGCCGCAGTTCAGGGTCGTCGAATTCGCGGAACACGGTATTCCCTATCGTCTGCCGAGCCTCGAGCCGCCGGAACCGGAGCCGCGCGAGATGAATGTCTTCGCGCTCATGCGTTCGGCGGACCCGGTGCACCGCGCGGAACTGCAGTGGCGCATCGGCGTACCGTTGTCCACGATCGTTCTCGCGATTTTCGCGGTACCGCTGTCGCGAAGCCAGCCGCGCTCCGGGCGTTACGGCAGGCTCGCGCTCGGCTTGCTGGTCTTCATCATTTACTTCAACCTGTTGAGTGCGGCGAAGGCCTGGGTCGAGAAAGGCGAGATCGATCCTTCGCTGGGACTCTGGTGGGTGCACGCTTTGGTCCTGCTCGCGGCGCTGTTATTGCTGGCTGTCCAGAACCAGCTTCACCGGCGACTGTTCCGATGAATGGCATCCTTAGCCAGTACCTGATGCGCACGATACTCACGAGCACGGCGCTCGTGCTCGTGGTTTTGCTCGCCCTTGCGGGATTGATCGAGTTCATTGCGGAACTCGAAGACGTGCAGGCCGACTACAGGACGCCGCAGGCCATCCTGTATGCTGCGCTCCGGCTGCCTAATCTCGCGTTCCAGATGTTGCCCGTCTCCGCGCTGATCGGCTCCCTGCTCGGTTTGGGCGCGCTGGCCGCGAACAGCGAGATCATCGTCATGCGCGCATCCGGCCTGTCGGTCGCCAAGCTTGCGCGCATGGTCGCGCTGGCCGGTTTCGTCATGCTCGTCGTCACGGCCCTGCTCGGCGAGTACATCGGGCCTCCACTCGACTACTACGCGCGCAACATGCGCGCGGAGGCGCGCTACGGCGAGGAAGACGACCGCCTCGGCAACGAGACGTGGGTCAAAGACGGGCCGGTGTATCTGCATCTCGAGCGCATCAATACGGAATTCGATTTCGGCAGGCTATACGTATTCCGCTTCGACGATGCCAATGAACTCACGTCGATCGCCAGGGCCGAAAATGCAGGCATCGGTGAAGACGATCGCTGGTTGTTGGAGGACTTCCGTGAAACCCGCTTCCAGGCCGACAGCGTGCGTGCCGTGGAGTCGTCGGTCGCCGTGGAGTCTTTCGAAGTCAATGCGGAGATGCTGGGCAGTTCGATGGTGAAGTCCGAGAGCCTGTCAGCGCGCGGCCTGTTGACCTATATCGATTACCTGAAGCGCAACGACCTGGATTCGCGGAACTACGAGTCGGAACTCTGGTACCGGGTGTCGCGTACCGCCGCCGTCATGATCATGCCGATGCTGGCGCTCGCGTTCGTGTTCGGGTCGCTGCGCAGCGGCGGCGCGGGCGCCCGCCTGATGATCGGGGTCGGCGTGGGCCTGGCGTATTATCTCGCTAGCGAGATGGTCGCCAATTCCGGGCAGGTCTTCGATCTGAATCCGGCACTGGTGTCCTGGCTGCCATCTATCGGTCTGTTGCTGATCACGCTCGTGGCGCTGGCGCGAATACGCTAACGCCGGGGCTTCTCGCGAGGATAATAGACCAGCCGTGTTTTGCTGAGCCGGTCGTGCCAGGCGAGGTGATCGGCGTCCCAGATCTGCCAGAGAAAACCGAGTCCGAGTGGCAGCCAGGAGATGACCGCGGCAAAGAACCGGATAGTGGCTGCTCCCAGCGACGGCAGGTTGCCGTCCGCGGTCTGTAATTGCAGGCCCCAGGACTGCATGCCGAGCGTGCGACCGCGGTGGCGCCAGAAACCAACGAAGAATCCGTATGCCACGAGCAACAGCGTGAGCTGGTAGAGAAAGTACAACGGGCCACTGCCTGCTTCGATTGATTCGCCGCCTTCGACCGCAACGAACGGCACCGTGGCAAGAAACCAGAGCGCGACCAGCAGCAGCGAATCGTAGATTATCGCGGCGAGCCGCCGCAACAGTCCGGTATTTTGCATCGTCACAGCTCCTGTATGAACCGGACCATGCGCTCGCGCGCATCGGCGTCCGGCAATTCGCCGAAGCCGGCCTCGAGATTGTCGCGCATATGCTGCAGTTTGCTGGTGGCGGGAATTACGCAGGTGACTGCCGGATGACTGGTGATGAACTTGAGGAAGAACTGTCCCCAGCTTGCCGCAAATTCCCTGGCCCAGGCCGGCAACTCGCGGCCGCGCACCGCGCTGAACAGGCGACCGGCCTGGTAGGGCCGATTGATGATGACTGCAATGCCGAGGTCTCTTGCCAGCGGCAGCAATCGCTCATCGGCATCGCGCTCGCCCAGCGAGTAGTTGATCTGGACGAACTGCGGCCGGAATTCGCGCAGCGCTTTTTCCACGGCGTCGAGTGCACTCGCGCGATAATGAGTTACGCCGCTGTAGCGAATTTCCCCGCGTTCCTGGGCCTCTCGAATTGTCTGCATATGAATGGCCGTATCGCGCAGGTTGTGCACCTGCATCAGGTCGATGACGTCCGTCTTCATGAGTTGCGCCGAGCGCTTCATCTGCTCGGCGCCGGCCTCGCGGCCATCTGTCCAGACCTTGGTGGCGATGAACAGGTCGTCGCGTGGCGCCCCGGCTGAAATGACTTCGCCGATGATCTTCTCCGACCGGTTGTACATGGGCGACGTGTCGACAACGCTGCCGCCGGCGCCGACCAGGAGCTCCACGATACGCAGGCGTTCGGCGATCGCGTCGGGTGTGCTCGCGACGTCGAACACGCTGTACGTGCCGAGGCCGATCACGGGCAATTGCTCGTCGCCGGACGGAATCGCGCGCGTCAGCATTCGCTTGCCGGCAGCCAGACCCGTTAACGGCAGCGAGCCGACTGCGGCCGCCGCCGCGAGTGCGTCTCGCCGTGTCCAGAGGGGCTGCTTCATGCTCCTGTTCCTCTTGTCGCACTGCTGTCGAAGCTGCGGTATGCCTTTCCGAGCCACAGGGCGATTGCAACCCAGATGACGGCAAACGGCAACATTACGATCGAAATGCCCGAGTAGCCAAGTCCCCACAGCCCCCTGACGGTCCAGGTGCCGATGAGGTCGCCACCCCTGTAGACGGCCGTGTCGATGAAATTCTTCGACTTGTATTTCTCCTCCGGGGTCACGACCGAATAGAGCATGTCGTTCGTCGGCTTGGAGAGCCCGAAGCCGACCGCACGACGGACGGCCTGCACGGCGGCAACGGCGAGGAACGACGGATTCACTGCGACCAGCGTGAAACCGATGATCGAGATGACAGGCAGCAACGACAGCGTGATACCGACGCCGAACCGCCACACTGCGCGCTTGACTATAAGCAACTGCACGAGCATTGCCATCGTGTTCGTCGCAGCATCGATAAAGGCGAAGGTCCTGGTGCGTTCATCGGTGTTCGCGAACGCCTCGCCGACGAGTTCGGTCATGAACATGTAGAGGGCAGTGCCCAGCAAGCTTGCGATAATGGACGCCAGGCCGATCGCCGACAGGTACTTCGAGCGGGTCACAAGCGTGACTCCGCCCAGCAGCGTGCCGCCGAGCGGTACCGCCGAGGCCATCGTGCTTTCGAGTTCGCCGCGATGCTCCGATTCGACCCAGCGCCGCAGTCGCGTGATGCAGTAGACGCCGAACAACAGCAGGCTCGCGGATATGGGCAGCAGGTTCTGGAAGCCGATCGGCACGACGAGCGAGCCGGTCGCGAGCGGGCCGAGCAGGGCGCCCGCGCTGCCGCCGGCCGAAATCACCCCGAACAGGCGCCGCGACTGTTCACGCGTGTAGATGTCGGCCATGAAGCTCCAGAACACGGAGACGACGAACAGGTTGAATACGCTGAGCCATACGAAAAACGCGCGGCCCAGCCACACGAAGCTCAGGCCGTTGTTGATCGCATAGCTGAAGCCGGCCCAGAACAGCAGGATGTTGATGACGAAAAAGTAATACACCCAGGGCAGGAACTGCCGCCGTGGATATCGGGAAGCGACCCAGCCGAACACCGGCGTGACCGCGAGCATGACGATGAATGTGCTCGAGAAAAGCCATGGCACGTTCTGCACGCCGCCTTCGACGGCCATCGTCTCGCGTACGGAGCGCAGCATGTAGTAAGCCGACAGCACGCAAAAGAAATAAACGAAGGACCACGCGACCGCGTAATACTCGTGACGCTCCAGTCCGAGTACGCGGTCGAGAAGGAATCGTTTCCTGTTGGCGGGCAGAGGCTCAGGCATCACGGCGCATCATAGTCTGAACTGCACCGAATACCGAAATTTGGCGGTAGTCCGCGGTTTGTCGTTGCCTGATCCTAGTGCCACAACCAACCCAAGGAGAGGAAAAATGCTGATACGGACCATCTCTTGTGTATTCATCCTGCTGGCGGCGAGCATGCCGTTGACGGCCCCGGCCAGCCCACAGCAGGCGCTGGTCGGCGTTGACGGCTGCGCGATCCTGGCATCGGTGGTTTACACGGAAGTGACGCAAGCCAGGCTGGGCTATTCATCCGGTCCCGGCGCAGACTTGTTGTACGCGGGGCAGGACGAGATCACCCTGTGTAACCAGTCGACGCGCAGCGTGACCCGTGCATTCACGTCTGCGCTGAGGCATACGAACATCCACGTGACCTGGGGATTTCATACGGGCTACAGTGGCGACTATTGCCTCAGCCATTTCCTGTCCCAGTGCTACCCCAGGGGTAATCCCGCAATGCCGTCGTTGAGCAAGAGCGAACGATCGTTCGTGATTCGCAGCTGGCAGGCGGTGCACGACTCCGTTCAATACCGCATGGCGCAGTATCCGGGCCGCGATGTGGCGCGCTTCCAGGCCGATGAACTCGGGCGCAGCATCAGGCGCCTCGTCCACACCAGCAGTATTGAGAGTCAGACGCAACACTATGCGCGCTGACCGGACGTCTCCTTCGTGTCTATAAATGCTAAATTAGGGGCACACGATGACCGGGACTGATCATGAAGATACGCACTTTCACAGCCGCTGCCCTCATATCGATTCTTGCTGCGTCATCCGCCGCCGCGGAGGAGTTCGTTCCCGCGCGTTTTGCCGGCGGGCTCGACGCAGCGTCACAGAAGATCCGGTTTCCGTACTACAAGCGTGACGTGACCGTCTATATCAACTGTGCGGCGAGCGTGAGCGCCACGGGCGAGGTCGAGCGGTACTTTTGTCTCGACTATTACGGTGTCGCGGACACGAAGTTCCGCGAAGCTGCCGAGGAGTTCATCGATACGGCGGAACTGTCGCCTGCGCGCGTAGACGGTGAGCCCAAACCGGTCGAGGTCTATTTCCGCGTTTACTTTGGTCGCAAGGGCGATCTTTACGCGGCAGGGGTGTTTCCGAACTGGGGCGATGACGCAGACCAGCTCGGCCTCGAGTACGAGGCGCCCCAGCGATACAACGAGGACCCTCCGGCGCCCAAGTGCGGCTCGGTCGCGGGGATCTCGCGGGTGCGGGTGACCGAGGAAGGTGAGGCGAGCGGAGAGGTCGACCTGGTGATGTCCTATGGCCCGGTGGAGCATTACAGCGTCTGCGAGGCCTGGATGACGGACGTCGTTCGGGCGGGCAAATACATTCCGGCCCATCACGAGGGCAAGCCCGCAGCGGCAACCTACGTGGAGCTTCGGGGCGATCCCGACTGGTTTACGCTCAAGGCACCCGAAGGGCTCTAGGGCGGCAGTCGCCCGGCAGGATTGAACGGCAGCTTCGCTGCCTCGCCTGCGGCGTCCAAAACGCTGCTCGGCACACGTAGCCGTTTTGTCGAACGAGGTGCGTCTCCCTGGACGGGAACACACAAGCCAATAAAAAATGGGCCCGAGGGGCCCATTTTCCATTGGCTGGCGCGCCCGGCAGGATTCGAACCTGCGACCCCCGGATTAGGAATCCGGTGCTCTATCCGACTGAGCTACGAGCGCACGGCGCCGGATTTTAGCAGAGAACGACGGTATCGAGGCTCGTAAAGTCAGCCGTCCTGCTTGCGGACGGCGCGGTAGGCCTGTAGCGCAAGATCGCGCGCGTCGCCGTGATCGACAATTGGCGCGGGGTAATCCTCGCCGATGACCACGTTCGCGGCTTTTTGCTGGTCGAGGTCCGCTTTCCAGGGTTCCTGGATGAGTTTCGCGGGCAGGCGCTCGAGTTCAGGGACCCAGCGGCGCACATAGTCGCCCAGCGGATCGAATTTCTTGCCCTGCAGCACCGGGTTGAAGATGCGGAAGTAGGGCGCTGCATCCGTGCCACAGCCGGCCACCCACTGCCAGCCCGCAGAGTTGTTCGCCAGGTCCGCGTCGACCAGCGTGTCGAGGAACCAGTCTGCGCCGGCCTGCCAGGGCACGAGCAGATCCTTGACGAGAAACGAGGCGACGATCATTCGCACACGGTTGTGCATCCAGCCCGTCTCCCACAGTTGTCGCATCCCTGCGTCGACGATGGGATAGCCCGTGAGGCCGCGTTGCCAGGCCTTCAGGCCTTCCGGATCGTCGGTCCATGGGAAATCCCTGAATTCCTCGCGGAGCGGTTCCTCGGGGAGGCGCGGAAAGTGATACAGCAGATAGGCGCTGAAGTCTCGCCAGTAGAGCTGGCGCAGAAGGGCCTCGGCACCTTTCCGGCCGCCCGGCGGCGCCGCGGAATGAATGTCGTGCCAGACCTGCCGCGGACTCAATTCGCCGAAATGAAGGTGGGGAGACAGTCTCGACGTACCGTCGATGTCCGGACGGTCGCGGTCCTCGTCATAGTCAGCAGCGATTTCGCAGGCAGCGTCCAGGCGCTCGAACGCGCCGTCTTCCCCGGGCGTCCAGGTCTCGCGAAGTCCGCCGGCCCAGTCCGTCCCGACCGGGAGCAGCGCGAGTTCGCAAATGTCACCCTGATCCAGTCCCCCCGTCGTCGTTGCCAACTCTGCGGGCTTCGCGGCGGGCCTGTCCGGATCGCCGCGGCCGGATGCGGTTCTCCAGAATGGCGTGAACACCTTGTAGGGCGTGCCGGAGCCGGTCAGGACGCTGTCCGGATGCCGGAGCAGCCCGTCGTCAACGCCGCACAGATCGCAGCGATCCGCCAGCGCCTTTTCCAGGCCCTGCTCCTGTGCCCGGGCGTCCGGCTCGTAGCGCCGGGAAAAGAACACCGAGTCGGCGCCAGTCGCCTCGACGAGGCTGGGCAGCACCTCCAGGGGGTTTCCGGAGCGAATGACGAGCCCCGCGCCATACTGTTGCAGCTCCGCATCGAGGGCAGAGAGGCTGTGATGGAGCCACCAGCGGCTGGCGCCCCCCGCGTCGAGCCCGTCAGAGATGTACACGGCAACGACAGGCCGCCCGGAGTCCGCAGCGGCGCACAGGGCCGCATTGTCGTGCAGGCGCAGATTGCGGCGGAACCAGAGAATGACGGGGTTCATCGGAGCGACTCGAAAAGCAAGAGAATCGGTAGTCTACGCGACGATAAGTTGCCGACTTGTAAGGGAATGTAACAAACCATTTCAGGCGGTTGGCGGCTTCCGGAGCTATTCGTATAGTGCATCCATGATTTCAGGAGAGCACGCATGTCAAGCGTAACCGCCAAAGCAGTCGACTGGACAGAAACGGGGCTGGTACCCGATTCCGTGATTCGCGCCGGCATTCGCCGGCTCCTCGACCGGAAGCTTAAGGAAATTCATGCGACGGACGTCGAGAAGGCCGCAATCATCAAGAACCGCTTCGTCCAGATGATGGGCGAATCGCCGGTTGCGCTCGTTCCGCACCTGGCCAACGAGCAGCACTACGAGTTGCCCGCAGCGTTCTTCTCGGAAGTGCTCGGCAGGAACCGCAAGTACAGCTGCTGCTATTGGCCGACGGGTGTTGAAGACCTCGATTCTGCCGAAGACGCGGCACTGCAGCTGACCGTGGAACGTGCGGGTATCGAGGACGGCATGAAGGTGCTGGATCTCGGTTGCGGCTGGGGTTCTTTGTCGCTGTGGATTGCCGAGCACTTCCCGAATTCATCCGTGACCAGCGTGTCGAACTCGCAGTCCCAGCACGACTATATCGTCCGGGCCGCCGAGAACCGCGGCCTGGAAAACATCCAGGTGCACGTTTGCGACATGAACGATTTCGCTGCGCGCGGCACCTACGATCGTGTCGTCTCTGTCGAGATGTTCGAGCACATGCGCAACTACCCGGAGCTGTTCCGGCGTATCAGCAACTGGCTCGAGCCCGACGGGCGCTTCTTCATGCATATCTTCTGCCACCGCACCACGCCGTACGAGTACATCGACCGGGGTCCGAGCGACTGGATGAGCCGGCACTTCTTTTCCGGAGGCATCATGCCCAGCGCCGACCTGCCCATGCGCATCGGCGGCGATCTTGCCGTAGAGCGGCACTGGCAGTGGAGCGGCAATCACTACGCCAGGACTCTGCGCGCCTGGCTGGACACGATGGATGCGCGCAAGGGCGCAGTGATGCCGATACTCGAAGGCACTTACGGTAAGGAACAGGCAGACCGGTGGCGGATGCGGTGGCGCATTTTCTTCATGGCCTGCGAAGAGCTATTCGCCTACAACGGCGGGCGCGAGTGGTACGTGAGCCACTACCTGCTGAAACGAGTTGGAGACTGACATGAACCTGTTGATAAACGTTGCTGCTTTCAAACTAGGCTGGCTGTCGTCGGTTTTCGGCGGCGCGCAGCAGCTGCCCTGGCTGGGTCCGGTGGTGGTGCTCATCGTGGTCGGCCTGCATCTCGCCCGCGCGCAGCGACCCGGATCTGAGCTGATGCTAATCCTCAGCTGCGGCCTCATTGGCGCCGTATTCGACAGTGCGCTGGTCGCGGCCGGATGGGTGACGTTCCCGTCCGGGATGTTCAGCGACATGATGGCGCCCTACTGGATTGTGACGATGTGGATGCTGTTCGGCACTACCATCAACATGTCCATGCGCTGGATGCGCGGTCGGCCGTTGCTGGCCTCGGCATTCGGTTTCGTGGGCGGGCCACTGGCATACATTGCCGGTCACAAGATCGGCGGAATCGTGTTCGTGGATCAGACCGCTGCCATCGCAATGCTCGCGATCGGGTGGGCGGTGATAATGCCGCTTCTCATCCATCTGGGTGAGCGCCTCGACGGCGTGTCATCGCAGTCGTCGCAGGGTGACATTGTCGGGCAGAGAATATAGCGATGGAACTGCAGGCCTACCTGATCGCGTTGGCATTGATTCTGGGCATAGCTGTCGCGGCCTGGCTCGTAAGTATAGTGATCCGGAATGTCGCTTTCGTCGATAGCCTTTGGTCGCTGTTCTTCCTGGTCGCCGCTGTCGTCTTCGCGGTCCAGGCGGCCCCTCTGAGCGCACGGGGATTGCTGGTTACGCTCCTCGTGGCTGTCTGGGCCCTTCGGCTTAGCATCTACATAACAGCTAGGAACTGGGGCGAACCCGAGGATTACCGGTATCGCAGCATCAGGAACAACAACGAACCCGGCTTCACGTTCAAGAGCCTGTATATCGTGTTCGGGCTGCAGGCCGTACTTGCCTGGATCATAGCGCTGCCGCTCATCCCGGCCATTATGAATCCGGGTGGCATCGGCCCGCTCGAGACTGCCGCCCTTGCGCTGTGGCTGGTCGGTTTCGTCTTCGAAGCGGGTGGCGACTACCAGCTCTCGAAGTTCAAACGTGAAGGATTCAACAAGGGCCGCGTGCTCGATACCGGTCTCTGGCGCTACACGAGACATCCGAACTATTTCGGCGACTTCTGCATCTGGTGGGCGTTTTACCTGTTTGCAGTCGCCGCCGGTGGTTGGTGGACGGTGCTCTCGCCGCTATTGATGTCGTTCCTGCTGTTGAAGGTTTCCGGCGTCGCCATGCTGGAGAAGACAATCACCGAACGCCGGCCGGAGTATGCGGACTACATTCGCCGAACCAATGCGTTCTTTCCCGGTTTACCGAAAAGCGCTGTGGCGGCTCTAGGAGGGGAAACGCGATGAAACGCTGGAACCAAATTATTGTAACGTTCGTTCTTGCGACGCTGACGACGGCAGTGTCGGTCGCCGAAGACTCGACAGACAAAACGCTGGTGTTCGACGTTTTTCTCGACGGAAAAAAGATTGGCTACCACCGTTTCGAAATCGATGGGCCGAGGAGAAATGCGGTCGTCCGAAGCGAGGCGAAGTTCGACGTGAAATTCCTTTTTGTGACCGCCTTCAGTTATCAGCACACCGCGGAGGAGAGCTGGGCCGGCGGCTGTCTCAGCGACATAGAGGCCCGCACCGACTCGAACGGCAAGCTGCTGAATGTCGTTGGCGAGCGGAGGAGCGACTCGTTCGTCATCGAGACGGGCGAGCGAGAGGCCCAGTTGCCGGAGTGCGTCATGAGTTTTGCCTACTGGAACCCCGTGTTCCTCGAGGAGTCGCGGCTTCTCAATCCGCAAACCGGCGAGTACCTCGAAGTCGAAGTACAGGATCTCGGTTCTGACGTCGTGCAGCTGGGTGGTCGCGAGATTCCCGCCCGGTCGGTCCGTCTCACCGCGCGCGAAATGGACATTACCTTGTGGTATTCGGAGAACTCCGAGTGGCTGGCGCTGGAGTCGGTTGCAAAGGGCGGCCGGATACTCCGCTACGAGTTGAGTTGATATGACATCTTTTAGAAAAGCGGTGCTTGTTGTTGCCGCATCAGTGATGCTGGCCGCCTGTGCCGGCCGGGGACCCGAGATGGAAACTGTAGATTACGTTGACCTGGACCGCTTCATGGGTGACTGGTACGTGATTGCCAATATCCCGACCTTTCTCGAGAAAGGCGCGCACAACGCCGTCGAAACCTACGCAATGAACGACGACGGCACGATAGCGACGACCTTCACGTTTCGTGAGGACGGATTCGACGGTAAGAAGAAGGAATTCAATCCGAAGGGGTTCGTCCGGGACACCGAGTCGAACGCGGTCTGGGGCATGCGATTTGTCTGGCCGATCAAGGCAGACTACCGCATCGTTTACCTCAGCGACGATTACTCGCAGACGATCATCGGCCGCAACAAACGCGATTTCGTCTGGGTCATGGCGCGAGAGCCTGAAGTTTCCGATGCCGACTACGACATGCTGCTGGGCATCGTCGAGTCCCTGGGCTATGACATGTCCAAAGTCGAGCGCGTTCCCCAGAAGTGGTGAGGGTAAGGCCTTGAACATCGCAATCGTCGGCACGGGCATCGCGGGGAACGTTGCTGCTTACAAGCTCAGGGCGAAGCACGACATCACTGTCTACGAGGCATCGCCCTACGTGGGCGGGCACACAAACACGATTGACGTGGTGGAGGACGGCAGAACCATAGCGGTCGATACCGGCTTCATCGTCTTCAACGATCGTACCTATCCGAATTTCATCGAGCTGCTGGAGGAAATCGGCCAGCAGTCGCAGCCGAGCGTCATGAGCTTCAGCGTGAGCTCCGGCGACGCCGGACTCGAATACAACGGTGCGGGCCTGAATGCGCTGTTTGCCCAGCGTCGCAACATCCTGCGGCCGCCGTTCTACCGCATGATTCGCGACATACTGCGGTTCAACCGTGACGCCATGGCGACGTTGCCCCTGGAAGAAGAGGGGCAGAAGGTCGGTGAGTACCTGCTCAAGCACGGATACAGCCGGGAGTTCATGGATCACTATCTCGTGCCGATGGCTGCCGCCATCTGGTCTGCCGAGCCGCAGGCCATTCAGGACATGCCGCTGCGTTTCCTGGTCCGGTTTTTCGACAACCACGGCCTTTTACAGCTGAAGGACCGGCCCGTGTGGCGGGTAATCAAGGGCGGATCACGGGAGTACGTGAGCAAGCTGGTGGCGGGCCATCGGGACCGGATCCGGCTGGAGACGCCCGTTAAGGCCGTTATCCGCCACGGATCCCGCGTCGAGATCGTCACGGAGCAGCACGGGAGTGACTGGTACGACGCCGTATTCCTGGCCTGTCACAGCGACCAGGCGCTGGCGCTGCTCGATGATCCGACGTCCGCGGAGCGGGACGTGCTGGGCGCCATCCGCTTCCAGGACAACGAGGCAGTGCTGCACACCGACGCAAGCGTGTTGCCGAAGCGAAGGCGCGCGTGGGCGGCCTGGAATTACCACATCCCCGGCGACCGGAGCCGGCACGTTGCCGTGACCTATAACATGAACATGCTGCAGGGACTCGCCTGCAGTGAACAATATTGCGTCACGCTCAACAACGACCGGCATATCGACCCCGCGAGAGTGATTCAGCGTATCCAGTATCAGCATCCCGTTTATTCGCGTGAAGCGGTCGCGGCGCAGCAGCGCCAGGCCGAACTCAACGCCGACCGTACGTATTTCTGCGGCGCATACTGGGGCAACGGTTTTCATGAAGACGGTGTGGTCAGCGCGCTGAACGCAATCGCCCATTTCGAGGAGAGGCAGAATCGTGGAGAGCTGCATCTACGAAGGGCGGGTTAGGCACACCAGAACAGAGCCCGTGTTGCACCGGTTCGGCTACCGGATGTTCATGATGTACCTGGATCTCGACGAGCTTCCGGAGCTTTTCAGGAAGCGCTGGCTGTGGTCGGCGACGCGCCCCGCGCTGGCGCGATTCCGCCGCAAGGATCACCTGGGCGCAGAGAAAGAAGCGCTCTCCGATTCGATCCGTAACCTGGTGGAACGCGAAACCGGTACTCGTCCCGATGGTCCGATCCGTCTGCTGACGAACCTCAGCTATTTCGGCTATTGCTTCAACCCGGTGAGTTTCTACTACTGCTTCGACGCCGATGGCGAAACCTTGCAGACCATAGTCGCCGAGGTGAACAACACGCCGTGGGGCGAGCGCGACACCTACGTTCTGCCGGACTCGATGGATGTCGGGCAGCGCAGCGTCAGGCGATTCAGGCCGAAGAAGAAGATGCACGTATCGCCGTTCATGCCGATGGAAATAGAATACGACTGGTGCTTTACGGAGCCTGCCGAGCGGCTTACGGTCTACATGGCCAACTCGAGTGGCGGCAAGCGCCTATTCGATGCGTCCATCATGCTGACGCGAACCGAGATTTCCGGCGGCGCGCTGGCGAGCGTGCTGGCGCGGTTTCCGTTCATGACCGTCAGGATCGTCGCAGGCATCTACTGGCAGGCCCTGAGGCTCTGGCTTAAGCGCTGCCCGGTTTACAGGCATCCCGGGAAGCGGCAGAAGATCGCAGCGGAGGCGCAATGAGAACCGTTTCAATCGACTCGCGGAAATTTCTCGAGGCGAGCAGAAGACCGACAGCCCTGGATGCACTTGCACGGCGTGTCGTCAGAGACAGGCTTGCGTCTCTGCGCAATGGACAGATCGTCGTTACCGAGAACGGCCGCCACGAATCCTTCGGCGCCGTGACCGACGATCATCCCCTGACGGTACAGCTCACGATCAATGACCCGCGTTTTTACAGCGATATTGCCTTCGGTGGCGCTGTCGGCGCGGGAGAGTCTTATATTCACGGCTGCTGGTCGTGCGATGAACTAACCTCGCTCGTCAGGATACTCGTGAAGAACAGGGACGTATTGCTCGATATGGATTCGGGCACCGCTCACCTGACGAGGCCGCTGCAGAAGATGTTCCATTGGCTGAACCGTAATACCCGCAACGGCAGCCAGCGAAATATCGCCGCGCACTACGATCTCGGCAACGACTTCTATGCCCTGTGGCTCGACAAGCGGATGATGTATTCGGGCGCAATATTCGAGCATGTCGACATGTCACTGGAAGCGGCGTCGGTTGCGAAGCTCGACCGCATTTGCCGGAAACTGAACCTCTCTCCGCGTGACCACGTCCTCGAGATCGGCACGGGGTGGGGCGGGTTCGCGATCTATGCGGCCGAAAACTACGGTTGCCGCGTGACGACCACGACGATATCCGGTCAGCAGTACGATTACGCAGAAGACGCGATAGCGAGAGCCGGGCTGGAGGATCGAGTCACCCTGCTGCAGAGCGACTACCGGGATCTCGACGGGGAGTACGACAAACTCGTGTCCATCGAGATGATCGAGGCGGTTGGTCACGAGTATCACGACACCTATTTCAGGAAGTGCTGCGAACTGCTGAAGAGAGATGGTCTCATGCTGCTGCAGGCGATCACGATTGCCGACCAGCACTACGAGCGTGCGAAGAGAACGGTCGACTTCATCAAGCGCTACATCTTTCCCGGCGGCTGCCTGACCTCGGTGACTGCGATGTCGGACACACTGACGCGCAAGACCGATATGCGGATCGTCAACCTGGAGGACATCGGGCCACATTACGCGACGACGTTGCGCTGCTGGCGTGAGCGGTTCTTCGACAACGTCGACAGGGTGCGCGGGATGGGGTACTCCGAGGAGTTCATCCGTATGTGGCAGTATTACCTCTGCTACTGCGAAGGTGCTTTTCTCGAACGAGCTATCGGCAACGTGCAGATGCTGATGATGCGCCCTGACGCCCGTCCGGCTGGCCCCGCAATCTGACTACTCCTTTCTTCTGCGCAATTCTCGTCGCATAATCGTGTCATGCAAGGCATCGTATTACGCACACTCATAACCATGCTGGGCCTGTTCCTGGCGTCCGCGCTCGTCCCCGGCGTCTCCATTTCCGGCGCCTGGACATTCATATTCGCAGCCGTTCTGCTCGGACTCGTCAATGCCTTCGTGAGGCCGATCGCATTCGTGCTGACGCTGCCGATTACGCTCGTCACGCTGGGTCTCTTCCTGTTCGTGCTGAATGCGGCCATGTTCGCCCTGGTTGCCGCAATGCTCGACAATTTCGTAGTAGCCGGTTTCTGGTCCGCGCTCTTCGGCGCAATCATCCTGAGTATCACCAGCACGATAGCGTCCTGGTACATAGGGCCCGATGGCCGGATAGACGTCATTGTCGTAACCCGCCGCTGACGCAAACGGAGGTCCGCGTGAGTATCAAGACGCGCCTGATCGACTATCGGGACGGTGACCTCGTATGCGAAGGCATGCTGGCCTGGGATGACGGCATCACAGCGCCGCGCCCGGGCGTGCTCGTCGCGCACACGATTCGCGGCCGCAGTCGCTTCGAGGAGGGCAAGGCCGAGCTTCTTGCAGCGATGGGCTACGTTGGCTTCGCGATCGACGTGTACGGCAAGGATTCGATTGGCCGGGAATTTGATCACTGCCGTGGATTGATGGAATCGCTGAGGACCGAGCGGGCGGTTCTGCAGCGACGGTTATTGCGGGCATTGCAGGCCTTGCGTGAACAGGCGGAGGTGGACGCATCGCGCGTCGCCGCCATCGGCTACTGCTTCGGTGGCCTGTGCGTGCTCGATATAGCCCGCACCGGCGAACCGCTTGCCGGCGTCGTCAGCTTCCACGGCCTTTTCGACCCGCCGGGTAACACGACCGGCAATCGCGTCCACGCGCGCGTCCTGGCGCTTCACGGCTGGGATGATCCGCTGGCCCCGCCCGAGGCGGCGGTGGCGCTAGGCGAGGAACTCAGTAGCATGGGCGCGGACTGGCAGCTCCATTGCTACGGCAACGTTCGCCACGCCTTCACGAATCCCGCTGCCGACGCGAGCACAGGCGTGACGGTATATAATGACGCGGCCGACCGCCGCTCCTGGGCAGCGGCGCAGTACTTTCTCTCGGAGTTATTCGATACCTGATCATTGATCGGGATCATTCGTGCCGCTATACGCGGCACGACGCATTCATACACGGAGGTCAAGTGTGAAACTAACGAATCTGTTTATCGTCATCGTCATTGCTCTTGTCGCGGTGGCCTGCAGCAGGGAGCAGCCGCAAGAGCCTGCAGCGGAGGCACGGTCCGAGCTGGCGTCGCCCGTGGCTGTCGAGATAAGCGGCGGCAACCCTGCGGCAGAAGACGCCGCGGAACTGATCACCGCGGACTACATGCGTGACATCATCGTCGAGATATCGAGCGATGCTTACGAAGGCCGGGGTCCCGGGAGCCGCGGCGACGTGAAGGCGCGTAATTACCTGGCCGAGGAGATGAAGCGACTGGGCCTGCAGCCGGGCGCGGCTGATGGCAGCTGGGAGCAGAAGTTCGATCTCGTCGGGGTGAATACCGTACAGCCCGATAGCTGGACGTTCGAAGGGCAGGGCAAGGAGCGCACACTCAAGCAGTGGGACGAGTTCATTGTCTCGAGCGGCGTGCAGCAGGAGCGTGCCGAGATCAGCGATGCCGAAGTCGTCTTCGTCGGCTACGGGATCCAGGCGCCGGAGTATGACTGGGATGACTTCAAGGGTGCCAATCTCGAAGGCAAGGTTCTGCTCATCATGAACAACGATCCCGACTGGGATCCGTCGCTTTTCGAGGGCGAGACCCGGCTGTGGTACGGGCGCTGGGACTACAAGTACCTGAGCGCCGCGAAGCAGGGCGCCGCCGGCGCCATCATCATTCATACGACGCCGTCGGCGGGTTATCCGTTCCAGGTGGTGCAGACCTCCTGGACCGGCGAGCAGTTTGAGCTGCCGGCCGGTGACGAGCCGCGCAACCAGGTCAATGCCTGGGTGACGGAGGACGCTGCGCGTGATCTCGTCGCAATGGCCGGCAAGGACCTCGACGCCCTGCGCGAGGCGGCCTACAACCGGGACTTCGAGCCGGTGCCACTGGGCGTCACGACGTCGATTGGAATGGACGTGGAACTGAACCGCACGGAAAGCGCCAATGTGCTCGGACTCATCCCGGGCAGCGACCCCGACCTCCGGGACGAAGTCGTGATCTACACCGCCCACCACGACCATCTCGGCATCGGTGAGCCGAACGAGGACGGCGACGCGATTTACAATGGTGCCCGGGATAATGCGTCAGGGGTCTCGGTCGTGCTCGCGATCGCTAAGGCGCTGAAAGCGTTACCTGAGGCGCCGCGGCGTTCTTCGCTGTTTGCGCTCGTCGGTGCCGAGGAGCAGGGCCTGCTCGGCTCGCTGTACTACGCGAACAACCCG
>Ga0209536_100000601_pt1 | contig 58169 bp, 48 predicted proteins | sample DeeMarSeWOR28_12_FD_187461 | JGI IMG/M metagenome (GOLD analysis project Ga0209536, IMG submission 187461) | Marine sediment microbial communities from White Oak River estuary, North Carolina - WOR-2-8_12 (SPAdes) (version 2) | ecosystem: Environmental > Aquatic > Marine > Intertidal zone >...
CCGCCCCGTTCCGTGGAACCTCGTGTCGCGTTTTTCCGAGCCCGGTCCTTACGCCGCCGCGTTCCGAGGAACCCCGTGTCGCGTTTTTCCGAGCCCGTTCTTACGCCGGCTCAGGGCTTGGTCGTTTGTTCGACGGCCCAGGACAGATAGCTCTCGCTCACTCGTTCTGCGGTCAGCGCTACGATTTCCGGGACGTCGTACGGATGGTTCTCGGCGAGCCATGCGGCGAGCTCGTCGAAGCGCTCGGGGCGCGTCTTGATCAGCAGCTGTATCTCCATCTCGGCGTGGGTCTCTCCCTGCCAGCGGTAGAACGACCTCACACCCGGGATGGCGTTCACGCAGGCGGCAAGGCGCTCCTCGACCAACCCCCGGCCGAGCTTTTCGGCGGTGGACTGGTCCGGCACGGTGCAGAGAACCACGATGAGCTGACTGGGGGTGCTCACGAGCCCAGTCTCCTCAAAGTGGGTGGACCGTCACGTTGAGGCGGCGATCGATGATCGCGACATGACGCTCGGGGACGACTTGGTATCCGGCTGGAATCTCGTCGACGCCGCTGACTACCAGGACGTAACGGAGCGGCGTGCTGCCTGCGGGTGGCGGCGTGTAGTCGTCGGGTGGATCGTGGAGGCCCTGCCGCTCCACGTACACCATCGGTGCGCCGTGAGAGAGCGCGTACATCGTCCGGCCGTTGGTCAAGATGAAGCTCAGACTGTTCTGCGTGCTTCCGACTTCTGCGGCGAGCCGTTCCACCAAGGTCACGGCAGCGCTGATCGCGGTCAGCGCTTGGGTTTCCTGCACGTCGGGATTGTCGAGCTGGCCCGCGTCGTGGAGCAGGGCGAGCAGTGTGTGAAAGAGATACTCGCTATCGGTTTGGCCCCGGATGTTGCGCTGGAGGAAGTCAGGCATCATCTCAGCGAGACTCTCACGCATTTCATCGAAACGCCCGATGGTCCCTTGATGTGCAAAGAGCCAGCTTCGCATTCGGAACGGATGGGCGTTCTCAGCGCGAAAATCACCGACCGTGGGCTGCCGCAAGTGCAAGACCGCGCAATCGGACCGTACGTCACCCGCGATCTGCTGCCAGTCGACCCGCTCTGCTGCTCCGGTCGGGCGCTTCTTGTGAAGCACCTCATCACCGTGATAGAAGCCGACGCCCCATCCGCTTGCGTCCGTCGACGCCGCAGTGTCGAGGTGCAGAACGGCACGTTCCTGGTGGAATGCATCGCGCATTCGGTCGGCCCGGTTTGCTACGTATCCGATGAGCCTACTCATTGTTCCACCATGCAAGTGTCGGTTGCTGCGAGTAGCAAATCATCGATCCCACCATTCAAGGTACCACGCACCTCGATCTGCATCAACGAACTGACCGTTCACAAACTAGGCTTGCCAGCGGGATTTGTGGTAGCGAGTAGTATGTCCGCCGCGTTCGACGGTGCGTTGGATGACTACATTCAGCATCTGCGTGTTGAACGAGGCCTCTCGAAGCACACGGTTGACGCATACGCGTCGGATTTGGTTAGATTCGCTACTTGGCTTGCGAGCGAGCAAGTCTCGCTCGAACGGGCCGACGAGGCCTCGGTGGCCGGCTACTTGGTCGCATTGTCGCGAAGAGGCTCGAGCGCGCGCACGCAGGCGAGGGCGCTGAGCTCGATTCGAGGATTCTTTCGCTTCCTCGTCCAGGACAAGCGACATCGGCGCGATCCTACAGAGCTGTTGGAAGGGCCGAGGCTCATACGAAAGCTCCCGAACGTCTTGAGCCGAGACGAGGTGCTGCGGTTGCTGCAAGCTCCGGCGGGCGCCAAGCCGAACCGGATCCGGGACCGAGCCATGTTGCACACCATGTACGCGGCCGGCCTTCGCGTCAGCGAGCTCGTCGATCTCGACCTCGGCGACGTGAGTCTCGACGACGGCTTCGTCGTGGTCCTGGGCAAGGGCAACAAACGCCGCATCGTGCCCATCGGCGCCTACGCCCGCGTTGCGATGACGGAGTACCTCACAGAGGTTCGGCCCAAGTGGGCGCGGCCAGCCAGCCGCGCTTGTTTCGTAACCTCGCGAGGCAAGGCGATGACTCGGCAGGCCTTTTGGAAGATCGTCAAGAAGTACGCTCGCGCCGCTGGCATCACGAAGCCGATCTCTCCGCACAAGCTCCGCCACTCGTTTGCCACGCACCTGCTCGCGGGCGGCGCCGATCTCCGCGCGGTGCAGACGATGCTGGGCCACGTCGACCTCGCCACGACTCAGATCTACACGCACGTGACAGGCGAGCATCTGCGGGAGATGCACGAGCGATTTCACCCGCGGGGGTAGGCGGCGCCGGCCGCGGGGATCCCCTTTGCGGTTCGGGCGCCTCGTCGGACTCGTGCTATAGGCCCGCAGCCCATTTCCGGTACCCGCCTGGCGACCCCTCGGCTCGAGCCCCCAAGTTGCCACGGGACCACACGCAGGAGGCAAACGCCGTGAACATTCACGAGTATCAGGCAAAAGAGCTCTACCGCCAGCATGGCATTCCGGTCCCCAAAGGCATTGCCTGCATGTCGGTGGAGGAGGCCACGCAGGCGGCCGAGAAGCTCATCAAAGAGACCGGAAACCAAGTCGTCGTGGTCAAGGCGCAGATCCATGCGGGCGGCCGTGGCAAGGCCGGTGGCGTCAAAGTCGTCAAGGGTGCCGACGCTGCAACGAAAGCCGCTCGCGAGATCTTGGGCAAGAAGCTGGTGACCCACCAGACCGGACCCGACGGGAAGGTCGTGCAGCGTCTTCTCGTCGAACAGGGTCTACCGATCAAGAACGAGCTCTATCTCGCACTGGTGGTCGATCGCGACAGCCGTCGTATCGCGATCATGGCATCGACCGAGGGTGGCATGGACATCGAGGAGGTCGCTGCGAAGACGCCCGAGAAGATTCGAACGGTCACGATCGATCCTGCGGTGGGGCTCCAGGGCTACCAGATTCGCCAGCTTGCCTTCGGGCTGGGGCTGACGGCGCAAGAGCAGAAGCACTTCAGCAAGCTCTTGGACCGTCTCGCCCGACTCTTCGAGCAGGAAGACTGCTCCATCGCCGAGATCAATCCACTCATTCTGACGGAAGACGAGCAGGTCATCGCGCTCGATGCAAAGGTCAACTTCGATTCGAACGCTGAGTTTCGGCATCGGGAGCTCTGGAGCTCGCTCCGCGACTTGTCGGAGGAAGCGCCTACGGAAACCGAGGCGAAGGAAGCCGATCTCTCTTTCATCCAACTCGATGGCAACATCGGTTGCCTGGTCAATGGCGCTGGGCTCGCCATGGCCACCATGGATACCATCAAGCACTACGGAGGGGAGCCGGCGAACTTCCTCGATGTGGGCGGCGGCGCCAGCCAAGAGGCAGTGACCAAGGCCTTTCGAATCATCCTGCAGTCCGAGGCGGTGGAGGGCATCTTCGTCAACATCTTCGGGGGCATCATGCGCTGCGACACCATCGCCAAGGGCGTGGTCGCCGCAACCAGGGAGCTTGGTCTAAAGGTTCCGCTGGTGGTCCGGCTCGAAGGCACCAAGGTCGAGGAGGGCCGCAAGATTCTCGACGAATCAGGGCTGGCCATCACGTCTGCGGCCACGATGGCCGAGGGCGCCCAGAAGATCGTCGAGCTGGCAAAGGGATAGAGCGATGTCGATTCTCGTAGACAAGAACACAAGGCTGGTCGTCCAGGGCATGACCGGTAGCGTCGGCCAGTTCCACACTGATCAGATGATTGCCTATGGCACGAACGTGGTGGCCGGATGCACGCCGGGCAAAGGCGGTCAATCGCTGATGGGCGTGCCCGTTTTCGACACCATGCGCGAGGTGGTGAGGGAGACCGGGGCCAATGCCTCTTGCATCTTCGTGCCACCGCCGTTCGCGGCCGATGCGATTCTCGAGGCGGTCGACGCCGAGATACCGTTGGTCGTGTGCATCACCGAGGGCATTCCCGTGATGGACATGATCAAGGTCCGGCGCGTGCTGGATTCACAAGAAACGACTCGCCTCATCGGACCGAACTGCCCGGGCGTCATCACGCCGGATCAATGCAAGATCGGAATCATGCCGGGTCACGTGCACATGCCGGGGCGCATCGGTGTCGTCTCCCGCAGTGGAACGTTGACCTACGAGGCGGTAGGGCAGCTCACCGCCCTCGGCATCGGTCAGAGCACGGCTGTGGGCATTGGTGGAGACCCGATCAATGGCACCGACTTCGTGGACGTGCTGAAGCTATTCAACGACGATCCGGATACCGATGGCGTGATCCTGATCGGTGAAATTGGTGGCAATGCCGAAGAGCAGGCGGCCGCCTGGATCAAAGAGAGCTTCAACAAGCCAGTTGCGGGTTTCATCGCGGGACGCACCGCGCCGCCGGGCAAGCGCATGGGTCACGCGGGCGCTATCATCAGCGGCGGCAAGGGTACCGCCGATGCCAAAATCGCCGCCCTCGAGGATGCTGGCGTGAAGGTCGCGCCGACGCCGTCTGACATGGGCATTACACTGAAGAGCCTTCTCTAGGAGCAAACGATGTCGAAGAAACCGATGCGTGTCGCGGTCACGGGTGCCGCAGGCCAAATTGGCTACAGTCTTCTCTTCCGGATCGCCGCTGGCGAGATGTTGGGCGACGACCAGCCGGTCATTCTGCAATTGGTGGACATTCCACCTGCCATGAAGGCGGTAAACGGCGTCATGATGGAGCTCGAAGACTGTGCCTTTCCATTGCTTGCCGGGATGGAGGCCACCGATGATCCAGCTGCCGGATTCAAGGACGCCGATGTCGCGTTGCTGGTGGGAGCGCGCCCCCGCGGCAAGGGGATGCTGCGCAAGGATCTGCTCGAGGCGAACGGCGCGATCTTCACGACGCAGGGCAAAGCGCTCAGCACCGTGGCCAGCCGCAAGGTCAAGGTGCTCGTCGTGGGCAATCCGGCCAACACCAACTGCTACATCGCGATGAAGAACGCGCCCGACCTCGATCCGTCCTGCTTCAGCGCGATGGTGCGTCTCGATCAGAACCGAGCCATCTCCCAGGTGGCGACCAAGACGGGGCGTCCGGTTACCGACATCAAGAAGGTGACCATCTGGGGCAATCACTCCGCGACGCAGTATCCCGATCTCTTCAACGCGGAGATCGACGGCAAGAGCATCGCTGCGCTCATAGACGATCAGGCGTGGATCGAGAATCAATTCATCCCGACGGTGCAGGAGCGAGGCAAGGAGATCATCGAGGCCCGAGGGCTGTCGAGCGCTGCATCCGCTGCAAATGCGGCGATCGATCACATTCGCGATTGGCACCTCGGCACTCAGGACGGCACCTGGGCATCGATGGCGGTTCCTTCGGATGGAAGCTACGGAGTTCCAGAAGGCCTGATCTATGGATTTCCCTGCCGCTGCAGCGGCGGAACATGGTCCATCGTCCAGGGGCTGAAGATCAACGATTTCAGCCGGGCCAAGATGGACGTCACGGCCGCGGAGCTTCAGGAAGAGGCTGCAGCAGTAGCGCATCTGGTCTAGTCTTCGGGCGTCCGCAGGGGTGGTCCCGAATGCGAAAGCCGAGGCTAGTCGAAGAGCACGAGGAAGCGGGCAAGCGCATCGTCGTCGAGGGCCATCACATCTTCGTGCGTGAAGAAGGTGAAGGCGAGCCCGTGCTGCTGCTTCACGGCGTGCCGTCGAGCTCTTTTCTCTACCGAAAGATGCTTCCTGAGCTGGCCGGACACGGCCTGCGCGCCGTGAGCTTCGACTTTCCCGGCGTAGGCCTGAGCGACAAGCCGAAGAACATCGATTACGACTGGCACGCGTTGGCACGGTGGGTTGGCTGGGTAGTTGATGCGCTGGCGCTTCCGCCCGTGCACCTCGTGTTGCACGACATCGCCGGACCAATTGGCTCCGAGTGGGCCATCCAAAACCCGGTGAAGGTTCGCTCGATCACGGTGACCAACACGCTGATGGATGTCGCGCACTTCACGCCCTCATTTCCGATCTGGACCTTTCGGGTTCCGGTCATGCGGCATGTCGTTTTTTCGACGATGACTCCGCGTGTGATGTTGCCGATTTTCCGGCACAGCGGCGTCAAGAACCCCGAAGCGGTCGATGAGGACGTGATTGCTAGCTACATCTACCTGCTGAAGAACAACGGCGGCCACCACAGCTTCCTCGAGATCATGGCCGGCTTCGACCTCACGGAGCAGCATCGCGACTATCTACGTGACGGCCTTCTGGCGATCGACAAGCCCATGCAGCTCGTTTGGGGCGAGCAGGAGATCGCGATTCCCAAAGCGCAGCTCGACTACATCAAGCAGGTGTTCCCGCTCCGCGCAGAGCACATGGTGGATGCCCGGCACTTCCTCCAAGAGGAGCTTCCTGCCGTGGTTGCCGCACATGTCGCTTCCTTTGCCAAGCAGATTGCCGAGCAGCCAAAACGCGCTACAAACGCGCCGGATTAACTCGCAATACGTAGGAAAGAGGAGCCAACATGGCTGTCGAACGCACCCTCAGCATCATCAAGCCCGACGCCGTCGAGCAGAACAACGTCGGGAACATTCTCGCCATGATTCAAGCCGCGGGCCTCAAGATCCTCGGCTTGCGCATGCTGCACTTGACCCGTCGACAGGCTGAAGGTTTCTACGAGGTCCACAAGGCGCGCCCTTTCTTCGGCGAGCTGGTCGAGTTCATGACGCGAGGCCCGGTGGTCGTGAGCGCCTTGGAGGGCGAGGACGCGGTTGCGCGTTACCGCAAGCTCATGGGCGCAACCAGCCCCGCCGATGCAGAAAAGGGCACGATTCGAAAGCTCTACGGAAGCGACGTGGGCGAGAACGCATGTCACGGCTCCGACAGCGTCGAAAACGGTGCGATCGAGGTCGCCTACTTCTTTCCCGAATACCTTCTCAAGTAGGCGATGAGCGAACCGAACGAGACTCTGCTGCGGCCACTCATCGAGCAAGCGTTCGATGACCGCACGAAGCTCGAATCGTCGGAATACCGCGACGCCGTCGAAGAGACGATTGCCCTCCTAGACAGCGGAAAGCTGCGCGTGGCGACGCGCGGCGAAGACGGCGAGTGGACCGTCCATGCGTGGACCAAGCAGGCCATTCTTCTCTACTTCGCCATCCGCAAAATGGAGCGCGTCGAGGTCGGGGCCTACGAGTACCACGACAAGATTCCTCTCAAGAAGCGCCTCGACCAGCAAGGCGTTCGGGTCGTGCCTCCGGGCACCATCCGTTACGGTGCGCACATGGAACCCGGCAGCATCTTGATGCCCGGCTACGTCAACATCGGCGCCTACGTGGGCGCGGGCTCGATGGTCGATACGTGGGCCACCGTGGGCTCGTGCGCGCAGGTCGGGAGGGGCGTGCACTTGTCGGGCGGGGTGGGGCTCGGCGGAGTGCTCGAGCCGCCCGGCGCCAAGCCAGTCATCATCGAAGACGGAGCATTCATCGGCTCTCGTGCCATCGTCGTGGAGGGCTCGCGGATCGGCGAGGAAGCGGTGCTCGGCGCCAACGTGGTGATTACGGCGAGCACCAAGATCATCGACGTCACGGGTGCGGAGCCCGTCGAGATGCAGGGCTACGTTCCGCCCCGCTCCGTGGTCATTCCCGGCACGCGTCCCAAGAAGTTCCCGGCCGGCGAATACCAGATTCCGGTCGCGCTCATCATCGGCACGCGTAAGGAAAGCACGGACAAGAAAGTCACGCTGAACGAGGCCCTACGCGACTTCAACGTGTCGGTCTAGAGAAGCCGCCGGTTCTTGCTGCTCGCGCCGCTTCAGTATCCGCCGCCGCGCTTGAAGCGTCTCCACGCTCCGCAAGGGCTTCCGTAGCGCTTTTCGATGTAGTCGAGGCCCCAGGCCACTTGCGGCCATGGATTGCGCCGATGGTCTACGCCGTACGCCTTCCCCCAGGCAGCCATCTTGTGGCAGGGGTATGATTGGGGGATGCCGCACGCGCCGGTTCGCTTGTTCCGGGCGAGGTGGTTCCAACGGCTCTCGGCCTGCCATAGATTGTCGAGGCACTGAAACTGCGCCTCGTCATCCCACTGCGAGTACTCCGTCCGAATCAAGTGTCGGGCGATCGCTTTGTTTTGTGTCGCGTCGTTCTTGCTGGCCAGGGGCACCTCGTTCACGCCAGGGGCATTCCGGGTGCAGGAACCGATGCAGGCAAGAGCAACCACGAGCAAAGGAAGCCGCACGATCAGAACCCCCAATGTCGAAAGGTAGCCCAGGCACACTGGGTCGATCAACCCTAGGGGGTTAATCGCGGACGCTCGGGATCTGCCGCTTGGGGCGTCAGGCGTCGACGGGCGGGTTATCGCGAGCCCACTGATAGGCCATGTAGGCCGACACCAAGTGGCACACCCAACCGAGGAAGCCGCCGCTTCCAATCCACAGGCCGGGGGTGACGATCAACCAGACGATTCCGCGCAAGAACTTGCCGTTGTAGAACTGGCCTAGGCCGGGAATCAGAAAGGACAAGACGGCAGCGGTCCCAGGACGATCCATGGTTCCATGTTGTGTCCGCTCGGGCGCCTGTCAACGCCGAGCGCTCGCCTGCGAAGATCGCAGGCGGGGTCTGCCGATTGCGTGCAGAGCAAACTTCTGCCAGGGAAGGAGGCTGTGAAGCTTTCTTCCGAGCCCCTGATCGCTCCCTCGCATCCCATCGCGCGCCTGCCCGGGGAATGGGAGGCATGCGTCGTCGGCTGGGGAGAGCCGGCCTACCGCGGGCGTCAGATTTTCGACTGGATTCACCGCCAGGGCGTTCTCGATCCGGGCGAGATGACCAATCTGCCCAAGAGCCTTCGTCAGCGACTCGAAGACGAAGGGGTCGGTTGGCCGATGCAGGTAGTCTCGGTTCACGAATCTTCGGATGGAACCAAGAAGCTACTGGTCGCGATGCCCGACGGCGAAAGGGTCGAGACGGTCTTGCTCCCGCAGATCGACGACGCGCATGTCGTCACGCAGTGCATTTCGAGCCAGGTGGGTTGCGCGATGGGCTGCGTGTTTTGCGCGTCGGGGGTTGCTGGGCTCAAGCGCCAGATGACCGATGCCGAGATCGTCGCGCAAGTGCTCCTCGGCCGGCGACAGCTCACCCCCGACCAGCGCATTCGCAACGTGGTTTTCATGGGGATGGGCGAGCCGCTGCACAACTACGAAGCGGTGGCGCGCGCCCTCGTGCTTCTGACTCACCCGGCAGGCATCGATCTGTCGAAGCGTCGCGTCACGGTGTCCACGAGCGGCCTGGTGCGGCAGATCGATCGCTTGGGCAGAGACTTTCACGGCCAGGTGCAGCTCGCGATTTCTCTGCATGCGGTGCGCGACGCCGACCGCAGCCGGATCATGCCGGTGAATCGCAAGCATGGCCTCGAAGAGCTCACCGATGCCCTACGGCGCTATCCCCTTTCAAAGCGACAACGCATCACCATCGAGTACACGTTGATCGAGGGCGTCAACGATTCGATCCGGGACGCGGCCGAGATGGTCGAGCTTCTTCGAGGCATTCCCGTCAAAGTGAATCTGATCCCGATGAATCGCATCTCAGCGTCCGAGTTGCGAGCCCCTTCCGGGGGCCATGTGACCCGCTTTCAGGAAGAGCTCACGCGCCGCGGCTTGTCGGTCTTCATTCGCAAGACCCGAGGTGATGACGTCGCTGCAGCTTGCGGACAGCTCGCCTTTCACGGGGAGTCGCGCCGAAGCGCGACGCATCGCGGAAGCGCCTGAGACGCGTCCGCGTCTATCGATCTATCGATCGGACTCGGTCAGAGGCTGCCTCGGGCTCGAAGCGCCTTGACGATGTGGGGCAGCTCCTTGTCGATGTCTTCCGGGGTCTTGATCGGCTGAAAGCGAGCGTCAGGGCCGTGTCGCTCGACGCGAAGGAATGCCGAGTCCATGAAGGAAGTCAGCTCTCCCACGAGGCGCTCGAATTGAATCGCCGGCCTTCCGTCGACCGTCTTGCGCACGGCGAACCAGGTGAGGGGAAAGTCCGCGTCGATGGCGGCCGCATCCAGCACGAAAGTGTTCGTATTGAAGACCGGAATGCGTTCCTGGTCGAAGTCTTCCGGGAATCGGAACTCCTCCACGATTTGCGCTTTGCCATCGACGCGAGCGGGGGCGCCGCCTTTGTCCCCGGGCTCTTTGGGAGCCATCTCCGCGGTGAGCGCAGCCCCGGTTTCGAGATGTGCTCCGATGACTGCGGGATCGAGCGTGGCAGTCAGGTTGTCGACGTTCGACATCATGAGCACTCGGCCGCCTCCACGACGGAAACGCTCGAGGATACCCGAGCGGCGAAGCGCGAAGGTGAGATCTCCGTGCCCGGGCGCATGGGGCGACAGCGCGCCGGAGTCTTCTCGGAACAGCTCGCCTTCGGGCGTGAGACGAAGCGAGATGAACTGCGGGAACACCGAGACGGGGCACTGCTTCGTGCTCAACGACTCGGCCATCCTTCGGACTGCTTCGTCGGTCGCAAAGCTCGTCATCAAGTAGACGGGGACGACTCCGCCCGCCCTCTCGGCCGCGGCCGCGACGTCCTTGAGCTTGAGATCCAAGAAAGATTGGCCTTCGAGCACCTCGACTTCGGCTTTGACGACCCCGCCAAAGCGCGTCGCCATGCCGCCTGCCAGGATCACGGCGCCGACCGCTCCATGCCGCATGGCTTCTTCACCGCGCTCGGCGAGCGCCCGCCGCAAGTCGCCCCCAAGCGGAGGAAGCGCCGAGAGGTCGCCTTCGCGGGGAGGATCGACGCGGCCTTGGATTCGGTTTCGCGCTGGTCCGACCCGTCCTTCGATCAAACGTTTTCTCAACGAATCAAAGGGGATGTCCTCGAAGCCATAGCGTTGAAGAAGCTGCGCTGTCTCTGCGTCTATCTCGTGTGAGGTCATTCGAATCCCCAAGACCCAAGCACTTTCCGCGCTCCCTGTCGAGCGGGCCGCGCCCGCTCCATGTTCGGGGGGTGACGGAACGCGCGCGCAAGCCTACAAGTAAAGGAGAGCTTATGCATTTCCTCGTTCGACACACTGCCGTTGTCGCATCGCTGCTCGCGGCGATGGTGAGCGCTCGCGCAGCGGCCGACTATGGCGGCCCCGATGGCTATGGAAACGTGGGAAGATCGGAGGCGCCGTCACACGATGGTTACGCACGCGACGACCAAGTCGTCGAGGCAGCCGATCTGACCAACTACGTGATCATCGAAGCGGAAGAGGGCTCCACGGAAGAGGTCGACGGGGAGACCATCATCGTGGTGCAAGAGCCCGAGCCCATTGCTGCGACCTCGGAGGCGCCGCCACCGTCTCGAACCGTCGTGGTCGAACAGCCCGCCGCGCTTTGCGCAGGAGGGATCTGGGTCGATGGGTACTGGGCCTACTCCAATGGTCAATACATATGGATCGATGGACACTGTGTAGTGGAGCGAGTGAACTACGTCTTCGTCCATCCACGCTGGGACTTCTACGCCGACGTCTGGTGGTTCGTGCCGGGCTATTATCGGCCCTGCGGCGTCTATGTGGGCTTTGGCTACTATCGTCCGTGGCACTGGTACCCACCGTACTACCACCCCTACTATCACGCGCGTCGCCCGGTGCCGGTCTATCGAAGCGTGCCACCGCGTCCGACGACGGTGCGCGCCGCCCCCGTTGGACGTCCCCCTCGCGCAACCCCCGGCCGACCGACTGGCCCCGTCGCGCGACCGCGCTCGGCGCCCGCCCGGTCGCCGCAAGTCCACCGGCCTGCCACCGGTCCCGCGCGCACCGGCACCGTACGTCGTGTCGACGCTTCCCCGAGCCGCACCAGCAGCGTGCGTCGCGTCGATGCCTCCCCGAACCGCACCGGCACCATACGTCGTGTCGACGCTTCCCCGAGCCGCACCAACGCCGTGACGCGTCCCGCCACGCGAGTCGCAGGGCAGCGGAACGTCGTCGATCGTCCTCCGAGCTCGGCGGTACGGGTGGCGCCGTCGGGACGCACCGGGCCCGTGCTCACCAACACGGCGCCGCGGTCGCACCCTCAGGGAACGATCGTGACCCAGCCACGAACCGGCACGGTTTCGCGGGGTGCGATTTCGCGCCCTGGCGCCTCGCGACCGGGCACCGTCTCACGCACCGGGTCGTCTTCCCGCTCGAGCGCCCGTGGGTCGGCCCGTCCCGGCTCGAGCTCGGGCCGCTCGAGCACTGTCGGGCGCCCCAGCAGCGCGCCATCGAGAGGAAGCAGCACCGGCCGCCCCGGCTTCGGGTCCTCGCGGTCGAGCTTCGGCCGGAGCGGAGGGTTCAGCCGTCCCTCTTCGGGGGGCTTTGGCGGCGGCCGAAGCGTCCCTGCGGCGCGCGGCCGCTAGGGCCATCTTGCGGCCCCCTCGACTCTTTGCTCTACCGAAGGCGCGGTGTAACCCTACATAAGGGGTAGTTTCATTTAACCCCTGAGAGTTTGTGCGCCGCCGTTATCGAGAGCCAGTCGTCATTGCCTTCACAATCGCGCTGATCGCGTCGTTGTCGGTGCATCTTCCCGTCTACGAGGTGCTCGGCGATCTAGCGGACCGGCTGCGTGCCGAGACCGAAGAGGCGAGGAAGAATCGAAAGTACGACCCGGTCGAGGTCGATTTCGAGGTGGCGCAGGGTGAAAAGTCCCAGCGTGCGCGCAAGACGCCTCGGGAGCGACAAAAGGCCAAGGAGCGGCGCGAGCAGGTGGCCCAGGCGGTGCCCGTGCCGCAGCAGCAGACGCAGCCGAGCCAGCAGCAGCCCCAGCAGCCTCCGATCGAGGCGCCTCAGGCGGTGCAGCAACACAGCACCAATCCCGATGTCGAGCCGCCGCAGAACACTCGATTCATCGCGGAGGAAAACAATCGGGTCGAAGAGGAGACCGTTGCGCGCGTTCGCAACATGGTGCGCGACGATGCCGTGCCGTCTCCCGGACGCCAGCAGAAGCCTTCGGACACGCTCGAAGAGGAAGGGAACTCTAGAGAGCAGAAGATCGCCGAGACTCGCGACAAGGAGGGAAGCAACGCGCGAAAGGCCACCCAAGAGGAAGCGCAGCGCGATCGACCCGACAGAGCGATCAAGGCCGATCCGATCAAGGCCGAGCGCGTGTCGAGCCAGTCCCCTGATGGAAAGCGGGCGGACACTTCGGGCGACAGGGCGAGCGAAAGGGCAGAGGACACGATCACCATCACAGACCCCGCAGGGACGTTCAGCATTCGGCGGCCCAGCAATCCGAGCCAGGGGGGAGGCGAGCGCGCGACGGGGCGCGGTCCCGGCGGCAAGCTAGCGTGGTCTCAGTTCGAGGCCGCGGTCGGCTCGGATGAGCTCGAGCAGGATCGCCGGGCTTACCTCGCAGAACAGAAGTCCTCGCAGCGCGGCGTCTCGCGCGAAAAGACCTGGAACGAGTTCCGCGCCGCGATCGAGAACTACGTGCCTGGAGTGAAATCGGGAAACACGACCGCGCTCAATGCCGCGGCGTCGCCCTTCGCCACCTATATCGCTGCCGTGCATCGGCGGATCCACCGCGAGTTCGCGGATGGGTTCTTGCGGAGCCTCCCGATGGGCAGCCCCTATCAAGATCCCACGCTGATGACCAAGCTCGAAATCGTGCTCAACCAGGACGGCTCGGTGCATCGAATCGGGGTCGTTCGATCGAGCGGCCTTCTGCCCTTCGACTTCGGTGCGTTCAACTCGGTGCTTCGCGGGCAGCCGTATCCGCCCGCGCCGTCCTCGATCCTGAGCGGCGACGGACGCGTGTACTTCCATTGGGGCTTCTATCGCAATCAGCGCCAGTGCGGGACATTCAACGCCGAGCCCTACATCATCCCCCATCCCCGAGGCGCCCCGGCGCGCCGGGACGGCCTGACCGACGAGCCTGACTGGGAAACCGTGGTTCCTGCCGATGCGAAGCCCACTTGGCAACCCACCAGTGGCGAGGGCTCGAGGGACGAAGACGAACCCGAGCGGCCTCCCGCCAAGTCGCCTCCGGCGGAGCCCAGGCGAGAGGAGGGTGAGGCGCCCAAGGCACCTCCCGCACCGCCCGGCTCCGGCCTGGGATGACTTACGATGCGACGCTGACCAAACGGGTCAAGACAGAGGCTGCGCAGGCAGGCTTCATTCGGTGTGGCGTAGCAACAGCGCAGGCTCTCGAGGAGGAATCGACGCACCTCGAAGCCTGGTTGGCCAATGGTTATCACGGGCAGATGAGCTGGATGGCCGAGACCGCCGCGGTCCGAATGGATCCGCGCCATCGAGGCATGCTCTCAGACGCCAAGAGCGTGATCGTCATGGCGGCGCCATATCCAAGACATCGCAGCTACGAGGGGCCGCCGCCCGCAAGCGTCGCCAAGTACGCGCTCGGCCGTGATTATCACAACGTCCTGACCAAGAAAGCGCGCCGGGTCGCGTCGCTTCTCTCGGAGGAGGGCCACGCTTCGCGGGTCGCCGTCGACTCGAAGCCGGTGTTCGAGCGCGCCTGGGCCGAGCGCGCCGGCGTGGGTTTCTTGGGCAAGAACTGCTGTCTGATCATTCCTGGCATCGGGTCTCATGCATTCCTGGCCTGCCTGGTGACCTCTGCGGCGTTGCTGCCTGACCAGCCGATTCGGCGCCGCTGCGGAAGCTGCACGCTGTGTCTCGATGCGTGTCCGACCCGAGCCTTTGCTGCGCCCCGCGCGCTCGACGCCCGCAAATGCATCTCCTATCTGACCATCGAGCATCGAGGCTCGATCCCGGTCGAGCATCGGCGCGCCTTGGGACCGTGGCTCTTCGGCTGCGACGTGTGCCAAGACGTATGCCCCTACAACCAGGCGACCGGGGCCGCGGAGGGATCGCTCCCCGCGTTCGAGCCCGATGATCGATGGTCCGGGCTGGCGGCCGAGCGCTTCCTCGAGATGACCGAGCAAGCCTTTCGGACATGGGCCGAGGGCTCGCCCGTGAAGCGCGCCCGGCACGAAGGTTTGGCTCGCAATGCTTCAATCGTATTGGGAAATCGCGGCAACCGCAGGCACTTGCCCGTGCTGGAGGAAACGCGGCGCAGCCACTCGTCCGCCGTGGTGCGCGAGGCTGCCGACTGGGGCCGCGACGAGCTCAAGCGTCGTTTGGCTGCTTCAGAATAGCCCAGAGCGCCTCGAGGAGTGGCGTCAGGCCCTCGCCGGTCGCCGAGCTGATGGCGAACACCTGGAAGCCCTTGGGCTCGAGCGTTTCTCGGACCGTCTCGAATGCTTCCCGCGCCTCGGGTAGGTCGCACTTACTGACGGCGACGATCATCGGTCGTTTCGGAAGGGTCGGGTCGAAGCGATCGAGCTCCACCATGAGCGCGTCGAAATCCGCAAGCGGATCTCGGTCCGGATCCGGGTCCACGCTGAGCATGTGCAAGAGCACCCGTGTTCGTTCGATGTGCTTCAGGAAGCGCAGGCCGAGCCCGGCGCCTTCCGATGCTCCCTCGATGATGCCGGGGATGTCGGCAATCACGAAGGTCCGATCGATGCCGAGCGAAACGACGCCGAGATTCGGAACCAAGGTGGTGAACGGATAATCTGCCACCTTGGGGCGCGCCCTCGACACGGTGGCGATGAAGGTGCTCTTGCCCACGTTTGGGAAGCCGACGATGCCCACGTCGGCGAGCAGCTTGAGCACGAGCCGGATTTTCCTTCGTTGGCCGGGCCGGCCGGGCTCGGCGCGGCGGGGCGCGCGGTCATAGGGTGTGGCGAACTTCATGTTGCCCCGTCCGCCCTGTCCGCCTCGTGCCACGACGAGCTCGGCGCCGTGCTCGTTCAGGTCGGCGATCAGGACGTCCGAATCGGCGTCATAGGCCTGCGTTCCGACGGGAACCTCGATCCGCACGTCTGCGCCGGCCTTGCCGTACTGATCCTTGCCGCGGCCGTCCTCCCCGCGCTCGGCCCGCACGACCTTTCGGTAGCGGAGGTCGAACAAGGTAGAGAACCGGTCATGGGCCACGAGGATGACGTCCCCGCCGCGTCCGCCGTCTCCCCCGGCAGGACCTCCGAGGGGCACGTACTTCTCGCGCCGGAATGCGACGCATCCGTTCCCGCCGTCGCCGGCAGCGACCTCCAGTGTCACTTCATCGACGAAGTCCACGCCCGTGCCTACGTCGGCGCGTAGAGGGAAGCAACCGAGTTGGTGCTCGAACAAATCGACCAGATGCGTACACTGCGTGGGTGCTCCGGCCCTCGCACGACCCGCCCCCGGCGACCGAGAACGACAAGCTGACCCAAGCTTTGACGGCCAAGGGCCTGGAAACGGTGCAGTTTATGGAGTCGCTGCTCGCGAACCCGGAGGACGCGCTCGCGCGCTCCGGGCTGGTCCGGCACCTCGACGGTTTGATGCACGCCGTCGCCCAGCTCGGTTTCGTGCACCTCGAAGCGGCCATTTCGGAAGCCACGGCGCGGCTCGAGCGCGAGGCCTTCTCGCCGGCTGCGCTTTCCGCGGTTGAGCGGCTTGCCGGACGCTATGCGGCGCTGGCCGCCATGCCCACCAGCCGTTCGGGTACGCACCCCGTGGTGCCGGAGGCCAGCGAGCCGTCGCGTGGGCATTCGACGCTAGAGGGGCGGCGAGTGCTCGTGGCGATCGACGAAGCGCCGGTGCGCTGGTCGTACGTGGGCATTCTTCGCGAGGCCGGAGCGAGAGTCACCGAAGCCAGGGATGGGATGGAGGCGCTCGAACTCGCGCGGCGCAACCGGCCCGATGTGATTCTGGCTGACATGGCCATGCCGCGCCTCGACGGCCTCGGCCTGTGGGCGGCGGTGCGTCGGGAGCATTTGCTCGATGCAGTGCCGGTCGTGTTGTTGTCCGCGAGCCTCGACGAGCCGCCCCGGGCACTGACGGAAGCGGGAACCGGTTCGTCCGCGGTGCTCGATGCGTTGCTCGACGTGCTGGCGCGGCAAGGCGCGATCGAGGCAGCCTTTGCTGGCTCGTCGGTCGCGCCGGAGCAAACGCCGACTCCGAAGCCTCGCGCAGGTGTGGGCGGAGGCTTGATTCCGCCCGAGGTCGAGCGAGAATCTCCGCTGATGACCGACCCCCTCGAGCGCGAGAACATTCGGGCCCAGTCGGCGGTGGCCATGCATCGCGAGCCCGCGAATCGCGCGCCGAGATGGAGCTATCCCATCTGGCGCATGAATCTCGGAACGGGAACGGCCGCAGGTTCGTTGAGCTCGGGATTCGACGTCGAGCTACAGGTGTTTTCACGCGTTTTAGGTCTCGGGTTCATCGCGCTCTTGGCCGGCACCGTTGCGGTGTTGGCATGGAGTCAGTGGGTGAGCACGGTCCGGGGGCCGGCTTCAATCGGCCCGGCTTCCGTGGAGGCGAGGCGAGTGGAGCCGGTCGAGCCGGTCGTGATCGAGGTCCCCGTCGAAAGGCCGCCAGCATCCGAAGGGGAGGCGGGCCTGACTGCGTTCTCGGGCGAGCTACGACCGGGCGTGGACACGGCGCTCGGAGTCGGAGAAGGGCAAGGCGTGCTCGAGCTCACCGGACCGAGCGAGGTGACGGTCGACATCGACGGCGTCGATCACGGGTCGCTTCCCGTGGAGGTCGTGCTCGATCAAGGACGCCACACGGTGCGATACCGGTTTGGTGATCGATCGACGTACCGTTTCTACACCGTGAAGCCCGGCGCGACGAGAGCGTTGCAGGTCATCGCCCAACCGGGTGGCTTAATTGACGCTCGCTGACGCTGCGTGCTAACCGCAGCAAGGCGGCCCGGGGTCGAAAAAGAGGGGCAACACGATCGCCGGCGCACGGGAGGAATGCGGCCGATGCGATTGTTCTTGGTGGTCACGACGACCCTTTTCCTGGCGGCGGCGTGCAGCCGCGGCGGCTCGAAGGCGGACCCATTTGCCGGGCTGGAGAGCCACTTGGATCTGATGGCGTTGCGCCATCTCGCCGAAGTCGATGACGGCGGCTGGTACATCGACTTCGGCACGCCCGCACAGGCCAAGTACACGGTCGGTGATTGGCGCAGCGGGTGGATCGGAAAGGGCGCCGAAGGCGACACCACGTTTGCGCACGCGGGGATGCGCGGGCGGGTTTACTTTCACGTCGATCGGTCCGAGGCGCTCATCGCGCGGGTCCGTCTGCGCCCGCACGGGACCCAAGCCCTCACGCCATATCTCAACAACCGGCAGCTCAAGTCGATCCACCTCGGCGGTGCCGGCGTGTTTGCCGACTATGACATCGAGCTTCCAAAGGACCACGTGCGCCCCGGAGAGAACTATCTCCTGCTGACCTTCGGTGGGACGGCGCCGGTCGAGGGACGAGACGTGTCGGTGGCGGTGGATTCGATTTGGATTCGGAATGCAGCCAGCCCCGACACGTCGCCGCGCGCGCCCGCCTACGACACCCTGCTGGCGAACGTCCGTTTGGGCGAAGAGGAGCGCCCGTCGCTCGCCTTGTCGCGCCGGTCCGTGCTTCGCTACTACGTGTTGGTGCCACCGAACGGAATGCTCGGCTTTGGCGTCGGCGTGGAAGGCCAAGGGGAGGTCCCCTTTGCCATCGAAGTGGCAAAGGATGGCGAGCCAGCCGCGCAGGTGCTGGCCGGCGCTGCGACCAGCGCGTGGAGCGACCACAAGGCCGACTTGAGCCCGTTGGCGGGACAAACCGTGCGCATCGATTTGCGCGCCGACGGACAGGGCCCCGGACGCTTGGCATGGAGCGCGCCGAGGATCCTGGTGCCCGAACGTCCGAAGCGCGATCTCGAGCCTGCCAAGAACGTGGTGGTCTTGGTCATCGACACCCTGCGCGCCGACAAGCTGCGTTCGTTCAACCCGCAGAGCCGCGTGCAAACTCCAACCATCGACCGGTTTGCAGCGGAGGGGGCGGTGTTCGAGCTCGCACAGTCCCCGGAGAACTGGACCAAGCCTGCGGTCGCCTCGATCCTCACCGGGCTGCACCCGCAGACGCACCAGCAAAAGACGGGTGACGCTGCCTTGCCGAGCTCTGCAGTGCTGTTGGGCGAGCACCTCAAAGAGCACGGATTCGCAACCGGTGGCTTCATCGCGAACGGATACGTTTCCGATCGCTTCGGCTTCGACCAGGGCTGGGATCACTACACGAACTACATTCGCGAAGAGAAAAGCACCGAGGCGAAGGACGTCTTCGCAGAGGCGGCGGCTTGGATCGAAGCGCACAAGGACGAGCGCTTCTTCGCGTACATCCAGACCATCGATCCGCACGTCCCTTACGACCCGCCGGGCGACTATCTGCACATGTACGATGCGTCCGACTACCACGGCCAGGTCAAGCCGAGGATGACGGGCGACCTGCTCGAAAAGGCCAAGCGCCGGCCGCCCGAGGTCGTCTTCGACGCACGCGACAAGCAGCGGATCGAGGCCCTCCACGATGGAGAGATCACGCAGCACGACCACTTCTTCGGCGTATTCTTGGACCGGTTGAACGAGCTCGGGCTCACCGAGAACACCCTCGTCGTCGTGACCGCGGATCACGGCGAGGAATTCGATGACCACGGCTCCTGGGGGCACGGGCACTCGGTCTATCAAGAGCTCTTGCACGTGCCATTGATCCTCCGACTTCCAAATCGTCTTCCGGCCGGCGGGAGGGTGAAGAACGCCGTGAGCACGTTGGACGTGTCCGCAACCGTCACCGAGCTTCTTGGAGTGCCCCCCATGGAGCACGACGAGGGACACACGCTGGTGGGTCTGATGCTGGGTGACGCGCCGCCCAGACCGACCGTGGCGTTCAGCGACTTCCAAGACGACCGCCGCGTGGTCACCTCGGGCCGTTGGAAGCTCGTCCTGCGCGGCAATCTCACCTCGACGATGTTCGATCTCGTGAACGATCCGCGCGAGCGCAACGAAATCGACGGGAGCGCGTTTCCCATCGGGCAACGCTATGCGCGCATCCTGCTCGGACAGTTCCTGGGTGCCACGGACCGGGGAGACTGGTTGAGCGCCGAGCAGAGGGGCGGTACACAGCTAGAAAGGAAGAACGCGCCCATGGACGACACGATTCGCGAGCAGCTTCGCGCGCTCGGTTACGCGCATTGAGATCGGATGCTGCTCATCGAGCAAACCCGAGAGCGGTACCTGAGAAGCCCGCGGCTGGAGGCCGTGGCCGATGGGGGCGCGTTCCTGCACGTCCTCGCTTGGTCGGGTGACCACGAATACGTGCTTCGGTTCAAGCTGAAGCCGGACGGCTCACTCCATGGCGATCCCGTGGCAACCGACCATGCCGATGCAATCATGGGCTGGGATCCGGGTACGCCGCGCCCGAGCAGCGATCCTACCGCCGAGCTCCGTGGGCAGAGCCAGGGATGGCGCGTCGAGGTGCGCCACGAGGGTCCGTCCTCGAGCATCGTGGCGGCGCCCCCGTCGGGCGGAGAGTTCGTCGTGTGGAAGGCCCGAGGCATTGCGGCGGCGCCGTGCGTGGCCTCCGCGCCGGGTGGAGCTTGGATCGCTTTTCACCACGATGTTCGGGAAGACACCGGTGCGCCCGACGTCGCCAAGTGGATCGCAGTCCGTTTCGTCGACATGGAGGGCAAGGTATTCGAGCCGACCGCTCCGATGACCGGGCGCGACCGGGATCTCGACGGCGAGGAGCAAGGGTTCGAGTTCCCTGCGCTCGTCGTCGGCGCCGACGGTGCGATCGACATCTTCGGCCGCGGCTCCCACAATTACTTTCGTCAGCGTCTCAATGCCGAAGGATTTGCGGAGCGCGAGCCGATCGACGACGGGCAGTGGGGATGTCGAGGGCGGCGGATCAGCGCCGTGCGGCTCGCCGACGGAACGACGCTCACCGCGCGCCGCGGCCGCAAAGGGATCGAGGTGCAGGCTTTCGATGAGCCGACGGGCGGCGCTCCGGAATTGACGGCCACGCCCGTCGATCTCGACAACCGGGGGCCCGAGGTCGTCCACGCGCCTGCGTGGTCTGGCCCGCAAGTCCTGTTCGGAGACATTCAGCAGCACAGCGCGCATTCGGATGGCGTGGGGAGCGCCGACGAAGCCTATCTGCGCGCGAGACATCGCTACGGCGACGATTTTGCCGCGTTGACGGACCACGAGTCGTTTCTCGGAAAACGCATCGGCCCCGGCGAGTGGGCCTATCTGCAGGCGGTCACCGAGCGCCACGACGATCCGGGCGAGTTCGCGACGATCGTAGCCTACGAATGGACGGGAAAGGCGCACCCGGGGCCCGGTCACAAGTGCATCTATCTGACGGGGCCCGGGTTTCCCATCATCTCTCGCGACGACGTGCCGCACGGACGGCACATCGTCGAGCGAATCGCGGCGCAAGGCGCGTTCACCGGACCGCATCACATCGGTTGGACGGGAGCAGACGTCGAAGGGCACGATCCAGCAGGGCAGCCGGTTTGGGAAATCTGCTCCTGTCACGGCTGCTACGAGCATCCCGATCATCCGCTCGGGCATCGTGGCGAGCTTCGCGACCAATTCGCCAAGCCCCTGCTCGATCGCGGGCTGCGGTTCGGCTTCATCGCCAACTCGGACAGTCATGGCTTGCTCTGGCATCACGGCGAGTGCCGCAAGCGTGATCCGTTTCGAACCGGGCTGACTGCGGTCATCTCTACGGACCGCACTCGAAGTGCGATCCTCGAAGCGATCCGGGCGCGCCGATGCTATGCGACCAGCGGGGCCAAGATTCTGTTGGAGGTCGACGTGGCCGGTTTTCCCATGGGAAGCGAGCTCGACCTCGCGGGTCCGGTCGAGGTGCACGTCCGGGCCCTCGGGACCGCCGACATCGATCGCATCGAGCTCATCACGCCAGCGGGAATCGCTGCCACAGACGAGCCGCGTTCGCCCTCGGTCTCGTTCGTGAGCGAGGTCGATGCGGACTACGTCTACTGCCGCGTGACGCAGGCTGACGGGGAGATGGCTTGGTCGAGCCCGATCTTCTTCAATCGCGGCTAAGGGCGGCTCAAGTCTGTAGCAATGCGCGCGCGCGGTCAGCCGCTTGCGGGCGGGGAACCTGTTCCTGGGTCTGCTCGCGAAGGTCCTTGAGCTGCACCACGCCTTGCTCGACCTCGGATTCGCCGAGGATCATGGCAATGCGGGCATTCATCTTGTCGGCGCGCCGGAGCTGACTCTTGAGCGAGCCGCCTCGGAGGTCGCTCTCCACGCGAAGACCCGCGTCCCGAAGCTCCCTTCCCAGCAAGGCGGCCTGCGCGCGCACCTCGGGTTGCGCCGCAACGATGAAGACGTCGACGTGAGACCCCGCGCCTTCGTCGGGCATGGCCATCAACAAACGCTCGAGACCCATTGCAAAACCAATCGCCGGCGTATCGGGCCCACCGAGGCTTTCCACCATCTGATCGTATCGCCCGCCTCCGAGCAGGGCGTTCTGGGCACCGAGCCCTTCGCCTTTGCCGAGCACCTCGAACAACGTGCGGGTGTAGTAGTCGAGCCCTCGCACCAGCGATCCTTCGACTCGGTATGGCGTTCCAAGCAGGGTGAGCGCCTCCTGCAAGCCCTCGAAATGTGCGCGGTCGTCGTCGGTGAGGTACTGGAGCATCGAGGGCGCCTCAGCCGCGATCTCGGCGCAACGGGGCACCTTGCAATCGAGCACGCGAAGCGGGTTCGCGTCCATTCGCCGTTGACAGTCGCTGCAGAGCTCGGCCCGATGGGGCGCGAGGTACGTCAACAACGCGTCGCGGTAGCGCTCGCGGGTTCGTGGCCCGCCAATCGAGCCGACCAGCACCTCGACGTCGGTGATGCCGAGGCTCGAAATGAAGCCGACCACCATGTCGATGACCTCGGCGTCCACATACGGACCCGGGTCGCCGAATACCTCGATGCCGGCCTGGTAGAACTGACGATAGCGTCCTTTGGCGGGACGCTCGCGGCGGTACATCGGGCCGAGGTAGTACCACTTGGTCACCGGTTCCTTGGCTTGAATGCTGTGCTGGACGTACGCCCGCACCGCCGAGGCGGTTCCTTCGGGACGCAAGGTGAGCGACTTTTCGCCGCGATCGGTGAACGTGTACATCTCCTTTTCGACGATGTCGGTCGTTTCTCCAATCGAGCGAACGAACAGCGCCGTCGGCTCGACGATGGGGAAGCGGACTTCGCGAAAGCCATACCTCTCCACGCGCTGACGGAAGGCAGTCTCGAGGCGATGCCACTTCGAGATCTCGTCCGGCAGGATGTCTTTCATCCCCTTGACGGCACGCAAGCTCATGGCGTCCGGTTACTCGATGCGCCCCTAGCGGGCAAGCTCAGGCTCAAGGGGCGAAATCGACGAACACGTAGTTGAATCCGTCTTTGCCCTTTTCCTGGGTGACGCTCGGCGTCGCTTCGGCGCGCAGCTCGAACACCATGACCAAGTCTTTCTTGCCTCGGCGTTGGACGGTGGCACGCCTGACTGGCGTGTCGAAAAACTCGGTCTCGAGCGGTCGGTAGTTGTTCGAAAGGTGCACCCGGGTGTTGCGCAGCACCAGCTCGAAGCGGTTTTCGCTCTTCTTGGTGGCGACCTCGACGGGCCGCGATGTCTGTACGAAAAAGCGCGACCCCCCCTCCTTGCGCATCATGAAGCCGGGCCACGTGAGCATGAGGGCCCCTTCGGGAATCTCCTCGGCTTTGGGCGGCAGATTGTCGGAGGTCTCCGAGCCTGGCGTCACGCCGGCGTACGAGGCGGCGTCGGCACCGGCCGCCGCCGGGCTCCCCAACGCGATGACCAGCATCGCGACCGTGACCATCTTCCCCACGCTCTCAGGGTAAGCGACCGGCGGGGTAGGGCCCAAATTTCGCACGGCACCCCCCGGTCTTAGTGGCTGCGGCCGCCTTTGATCAGGTGTCCGACGCCCTCTCCCAAGCCTTCCAAGGTCAGTGGGAACATGTCGAAGACCTGGCGGACATACTCGATGGTGTTTCCGCTCCAGTACCGCTGCGGCTCGGGGTTCAGCCAGATGCTCCGGTGAAAGTGCTGGCTGAGCATCATCAGCCACTGCAAGCCCTCGACGCCCCGGTCGTCCCCGAGGTCGAGCGAGCCGCCCGCGGCCAAGAGCTCGTAGGGAGCCATGAGCGCATCCCCGACCATGATCAGCTTGTAATGGGGCCCGCACTCGTGGAGGAGATCACGCACTTTGACCGGCGTGTCGAAGCGCTCGGTCTTGTACACGTGGCCGTACACGCAGTTGTGGAAGTAGTAGGTTCGCAGCTCTTTGAAGTGCGACGATTTCTTGGCCGCCGAAAAGAGCCGAGAGCACAGATGGGCAAAGGGGTCCATCGATCCGCCCACGTCCATCATCAAGATGATGCGGGTGTTGTGGCGGCGCGGAGGCCTGGTGACGACCTCCAGCTCGCCCGCGTTCTTCGCCGTGGCGTCGATGGTGCCGTCGAGGTCGAGCTCCTCGTCGCCTCCCTCGCGGGCAAAGGCGCGAAGCTTTCGAAGCGCAACCTGCATTTGCCGTACGTCGAGCGTGAGATCTTGCCGGTACGGCCGGTACAGTCGCGCATCTGCGACTTTGACCGCGCTTCGGCCCCCGCCCGAGCCTCCGATACGAAAGCCCTTGGGGGCACGGCCGCTATGACCGAAGGGCGAGGTGCCGCCAGTTCCAATCCACTTGCTGCCGCCGTGATGCTCTTCCTCTTGCTCGGCGAGGCGCTCCTCGAAGAGCTTGCGTAGCTCGTCGAGGTCGAGGCTCTCGACGAACTGGCGCTGCTCCTCGGTGAGCTCGGCCATGTTTTCCTTGGCCTGCTGCAACCAGTCCCAGAGCTCGTCCTTGAGCTTCTTCGATTCGATCTCGATGCCCTTGAAAAACGACAGAAAGGCTTCGTCGAACGAGTCGAGGTGCGCCTCGTTGTGGATCATCACCGCTCGGGCCACGTTGTAGAATCCGTCGAGCGAGCTTTCGTGAAGCCCCGCTTTCAGCGCCTGCGCGAGCGCAAGAACCTCTTGCGTCCCCACGGGGACGCCGCGGCCGCGCAGCTCGTACATGAAGGGGACTAGAATCTCAGCTTCTCCATTGTCTGCCGCCCGAAAGTTGGTCGGCGTAGGCGACGAGGTCTTGCTCCTTCTTGAGCAGGGCGCCCAGGAAGGGAAGGTTTTCTTCGAGCTTGACGCTCTGAATGCCTGCGCGTTGGAGGACGGCGATCCAGTCGACCAGCTCGCTGGTGCTCGGGCGCTTTCTGAGGCGCCGCATGCTGCGGATCTCGTAGAACGTCTTGAGCGCCTGCTCGACGAGGCTTTGGTGCACCTTGGGGTGGTGGACGCGGACGATGTCGCTCATGAGCTCCGGCGTCGGGAAATCGATGAAATGGAAGACGCAGCGTCGCAAGAACGCGTCCGGTAGCTCTTTTTCCGCGTTGCTCGTGATGATGACGATCGGACGCTCGGCGGCGATGATGTCTTCTTGCGTCTCATCGACGTGGAAGCGCATCCGGTCGAGCTCGTTGAGCAGGTCGTTTGGGAACTCGACATCGGCTTTGTCGATCTCGTCGATGAGCAGGACGACCCGCTCCTTCGATGCGAACGCATCGCCCATCGGTCCGAGCTTGATGTACTGACGGATGTCGTTGACGTCCTTGTCGCCAAAGCGGGAATCGTAGAGCCGCTGCACCGTGTCATAGACGTACAGACCGTCCTGTGCGCGGGTGGTGCTGCGGATGTTCCATCGCAGGAGCGGCATCTTCAGCGCCTCTGCCACCGCTTCCGCAAGAAGGGTCTTGCCGGTTCCGGGCTCTCCGCGGACGAGCAGGGGCCGCTCCAGAACGACCGCACAGTTGACCGCCGATTCGAGCGCCTCGCTCGTCAGATAGGTGGCGGTACCGGAAAAACGTTGGAAATCATCAGCCATGGCGCGCAAAGCTATCATGCCCCGCCAAAATGGCGACCGGAGACGCCAGCTGGCAGGGACGGCCTGCAAGGCTGCAGGCAGGTCCTCGCGTTGGGTCGACGCGGCGTCCGCGGTTCCGAAATTGCATCATGTTAACCGGCTCTTCGGCGCCCCGGGCACCCTCCTTGACACCGCCATCGGCACGACGAATAGTAGGCCGCTGTCGTGACCTCGGAGGGTCGTTTGGCGGTCGCCTGTCGAGCTAATTTCAATGTCTGCGTTCGTCCTACAGATCCAGGACCTCGACGAGTCCGGGAGAGATTGGAGCTTTGCCATCGGCAAGGACTGGCTGGCGTCCGCGCTGGCCGACACCGAGCTGAGGGCTGGTAGCCGGGACGGATCGCTCCGCGTGCACGCCCAGCGCAACGGGCTGGACGTGTTGGTTCAGGGCCGGGTCGAGGCGCAAGTCATCGCGACCTGCGCGCGCTGCCTGGGGGACGTCACGCTCGACGTCGACCTCTCACTCGCGGCCTTGTTCAGCCCCGAGCACATGCGCGCGGATGACAGCGAAGAGATCGACGTGCGGCTGGACGAGATGAATCGAGACTACTACGGGGGCGGACAAATCGTGCTGGATCCCATGGTCCGCGAATGCCTCCTGCTCGAGGCCCCGATGAAGCCGCTTTGCTCCGAGGCTTGCGAGGGGATCGCCGTGCCGGCGCATCTTCGGCCTCCGGAGGAAATCTTTGGGGCGTCGGCCCCCGACGCGCGCTTTGCCCCTTTGCTCAAGCTAAAAGAAGCGCTTACCAAGAACGAGGAGTAATTCCGTGGCAGTACCGAAACGAAGAACCAGCCCGATGAAACGCGACCAGCGGCGGGCGCAGCACGACAAGATCACGGCACCGAACGTGATTCCATGTCCGAATTGCGGCGATGTGATGATGCCGCACCGGGCGTGTCCGGCTTGCGGCTACTACAAGGGCCGCCAGGTCACCAAGGGCAGCGCCGACGAGCTCGAGTAAGTCGTGTTCGATCTGGCGGGCAAAATCGCCGTCGTCACCGGGGGCTCGCGAGGTATCGGACGCGCAACCAGCATTGCGCTCGCGGAAGCCGGCGCATTCGTCCTCGTCAACTACCGATCGAACGAGGAAGCCGCCAAAGAAACCCTGCGTCTCATCGAGGGAGCCGGTGGGCAGGGTGAGCTTCTACCCTTCGACGTGGCCGATCCGGGGGCCGTCGACCGCGCCATCCAAGGCGCCGTCGAGCGTCACGGCCGAATCGATATCCTGGTGAACAATGCGGGAATCTCGATCGACCAGCTCTTGTTGAGAGTATCGTCGAAGGACCTGGAAATGACCTGGGCGACCAACGTAGGCGGGGCGGTGTACTGTGCCAAGGCGTGCATTCGTCCGATGATGCGGAACAAATGGGGCCGCATCGTCAACGTCTCGAGCGTCGTGGCCGAATCGGGTAACCCGGGTCAAGTGGCTTATTCCGCCTCGAAAGCCGCGCTGTTGGGGATAACGCGAACGCTCGCCCGCGAATACGCCTCCAGAGGCATCACGGTCAATGCCGTGGCGCCCGGCTTCATCGAAACGGACATGACCTTCGATCTATCCGAGGCCGCCAAGCAGAAAATCATCGATCAGACGCCGCTCGGCCGAATTGGCCGCCCCGAGGAGGTCGCGGCTGCGGTAGTGTTTTTGGCAAGCGAGGAAGCGAGCTATATCACCGGGCAGGTCGTCCGGGTCAACGGAGGCATGTACGTCTGAGGCGTGCGTGACGGAGGATACACATGGACATCGCTGAGAAGGTCAAGGAAATCGTTTCGGACAAGCTCGACGTCGATCGCGACGACATTCAAGAAGACAAAGACTTCGTCGAAGACCTGAAAGCCGACTCTCTCGCGATCGTCGAAGTCGTGTTGGCGCTCGAGGAGCAGTTCGAGATCGAGATCCCCGACGAGGATACGGAGAAAATCAAAACCGTCCGCGATGCGATCGAGTACATCAAGGCCCACGCGGGAGCATAGGCCGCTGCGGGGTCTCGACGGAGCGAGCTGATGCGGCGAGTCGTCATCACGGGTGTAGGCACCGTCAGTCCTTGCGGCGCAGATGTCTCGACCACTTGGGATAACATCTTGGCGGGCAGGAGCGGGATCGCCCGAATTCAGAGCTTTGATTCGGCCGAGTTCGCCTCGCAGATCGCCGGAGAGTGCACGGACTTCGACCCGCTCCTGTACATGCCGAAGCGGCGCCTGCGCGAGGCCGCCCGCTTCATTCAGCTCGCCATCGCCGCGAGCGACCAGGCGATCAAGAACGCGGCTTTCGAGCCGACCGAGGAGCAGAAAGAGAGAGTCGGCACCTTCATCGGGGTTGGTTTTTGCGGGCTGGAGGTGTTCGAGGACACCTGCAAGACGCTGTTCGAAAAGGGGCCCCGTCGGGTTTCCCCGTATTTCGTTCCATCGGTGATCTCCAACCTCGCTCCCGGGCAGGTGACGTTGCAGTGGGGCTTCAAGGGGCCGAGCTACACGCATACCAGCGCTTGCGCGTCGGGTGCGCACGCCATCGGCGACGCGTTTCGGTGGATTCAGCGGGGTGAGATCGACGCGGCGATCGCCGGTGGGGCCGAGGCCGCCGTCACGCCGATCGGAGTCGCGGCATTTGCTTCGATGCGAGCGCTCTCTCGCCGCAACGACGCCCCGGAGCTCGCTAGCCGGCCCTTCGATGCAGATCGCGACGGTTTCGTGATCGCGGAAGGAGCTGGGGTCCTCGTCATCGAGGAGCGCGAGGCGGCCATCGCGCGCGGCGCCGAGGTTCTGGCCGAGATCGTGGGATACGGTGCGACCTCCGACGCGTATCACATGGTGCAGCCGGCGCCGGACGCCGAAGGCGCGCAACGCGCCATGAAGCTCGCGCTGCAGGACGCGCGCATAGCTCCCGAGGATCTCGACTATATCAACGCGCACGGGACATCGACGCCCATGGGCGATGAGGGAGAGCTCGTCGCGATTCGAAGGGTCTTCGGTACGCACGCGACCGGAGGTCTGGCGGTTTCGAGCACGAAGAGCATGACCGGACATCTGCTCGGTGCAGCCGGCGGTCTCGAGCCGCTGCTCTGTGTTCTCGCCATTCGCGACGGCATCCTGCCGCCGACTATCAATCTCCACAGACCCGATCCTGCAGGCGAGGGCATGAATCTGGTGCCCAACGAGGCGCAACGGCGGCCGATTCGAGCCGTGATGAACAACTCTTTCGGTTTCGGCGGAACCAACTGCACGCTCGTGCTAAAGGCTCCCTAGGATGGCCAAGGCGCTCATCGTGGGATCGGATCACGCAGGGCTCGCGCTCAAGCGGGAGCTCGCGCACGTGGCCGAAGGGCTCGGCTACGAGGTGCGGGATGTGGGCACGCACACCACGGACTCCACCGACTATCCCGACTACGCGCACCAAGTGGCAAACGCTGTGGCTGCAGGCGAGGGCGTGGGGTTGCTGGTCTGCGGGACTGGGGTCGGCATGTCGATAGCCGCCAACCGTCATTCCGGCGTGCGCGCTGCGGCTTGCAGCGATGTCTACAGCGCCATGATGAGCCGCCAGCACAACGACGCCAACGTGCTTTGCGTGGGTGCGCGTGTGGTGGGTCCGGGCCTGGCCGCGGAGATCCTCAAAGCATTCCTCGGTGAGAGCTTCGAAGGTGGGCGTCACGAGCGCCGCGTTCGAAAGATCGAGCCTTCCCGTGAGGATTGAGCAAGACGAGCGCTTTCACTCGCAACGGGAGCGGTTTCGGCTCAAGTGGAACTGCGAGGATTGTGCGCTGTTCGATGCGGAGGCGGGTTGCGCACATGGCTTTCCCACGCACCGGCACCGCAAGTCGCGCTACGAAGACGCGTCGGCGGAGCTCTTGTTCTGCAAAGACTTCGAGCTCGCCTAACGGCCCCCAAACGGAGGTCGGCCAGCTCTCGGCCCGGCTCAGCGCCTCCGTAGCCGCATGCACAGGTCCTTCTTGGCCCGTAGCGTGACTGCAGGCTGCAGCTCCAGGGTCTGCCCCGGGAGCAGCTCGAATCGGTATTCCCGGATCAAGGTCGCCAGCACCAGGACCGCCTCCATCATGGCGAAGTGATTGCCGATGCAGATGCGGGGCCCGCCGCCAAAAGGGAAATACGCGTACTTGTGGATCGAGCTCGCGTGCTCGGGAAGCCAGCGATCGGGCTCGAAGCGGAGCGGATCTGCGAAGCTTTCCGGGCGCCGATGTGTGACCCATTGCGCGAAGAGCAAGGTGACGCCCTTTTCGAGGGTGTAACCTCCCAGCTCGAAGTCCTCGAGGAGCTCGCGCCCGATGGTGTAGACCGGGGGGTAGAGGCGCATCGATTCCTTGATCACGCGCTCGGTGTATTCGAGGCGGTCGTAGTCCTGATGGGCGGCGTGCCGGGACCCGAGCGCGGTTGCCGCTTCCGCATGGACCCGGGCCTCGATCTCGGGGTGGAGCGACAGGAGATAGAACGTGTTCGCCAGCGCGATCGAGGTCGTTTCGTGGCCGGCCAGAAAGAGCGTGATGCACTCATCCCGGAGCTGCCGATCGCTCATGCCGCCGCCCTTTTCATCCTGCGCTTGCAAGAGCGCGCTCAAGAGGTCGCCTCGATCCTCGCCGCTGTGTCGCCGGTCCTCGATCATGCGGCTCACGATGCGATCCACGTTTTGAACGGACTTGCGGAACTCCCGCATGCGGCGCGACGGCCACCATCTGGGCGGCTGAATCGGCTTCTCGATGACGTCGGTGTAGAAGGCGCTGATTACTTGGAGCGCCTCGCCCACCTCCGTGGCCGTGCCACGGACGTCCGCATCGAAGAGCGTACGGCCCACCACGTCCAGCGTGAGCTCGGCCATCGCCTTGTGGATCACGATGGTGTCGCCGTCCGCCCAGCCTTCGAGCGAGCGATGCGCCGCCGCGACCATGGCGTCTGCGTAGCCACGGATGCGCTTGGGGGTGAAGGCGTGGGCCACGAGCTTGCGCTGTCTTCGCCACAGCTCGCCTTCGCTGGTCACCAGGCCGAGGCCCATGACGCGCTCGAGCTCGTGGGTGAAGCGGTCCTTCCGCATGACGCCGTGCCCTTGGGTGAGGCTCCGCTGAATGAGATCGGGGTCGCGCACGAGGACGTACGGTGCGGTGAGAATGGGAAGGCTCACGAGCGGACCGTGGTCGGCGGCGGCGGCCATGTACGCCAGCTGGTCCCGCATCATGCCGAGGAAGCTGCGAAGACCGAGGAAATCCGTCGGGCCGGGCGGCTTCGCACGCTTAGGCATGGAGGAAGCGCTTCATCACTTCGACCATCTTCGGAACGTCCGCCGCAGCGGCCACCTCGCGACACGAGTGCATCGACAGCATGGGGTTGCCTACGTCGACCGTGCGGATGCCGAGCTCCGCGGCGGTGATCGGGCCGATGGTGCTTCCGCAGCCGAGGTCGGAGCGGACGACGAAACGCTGCGTTCCGACGTCGGCGGCGCGGGCCCAGCGCTCGAAGCTCGCCCAGCTTTCGCCGTCGGTTGCGTACGATTGGCTGACGTTGATCTTCACCACCGGGCCGGCGCCCAGCAACGGCTGGTGTTTCGGCTCGTGTAAGTCGACGTAGTTGGGGTGCAGGCCATGCGCCATGTCTGCGGAGATGAGAAAGGACCGCGCAATGGCGCGATGGTAGTGCTCGGTCGAATCCCCCGACAGGCGGTGCAAGCAGCTCCGAAGGAAGTCGGAAGCGGCACCCTGCGCGCTGCGGCTGCCGACCTCTTCGTGATCGTAGAGCACGATGCCTCGGGTTCGTTCTGCGTCAGCGTCACTCGCGGTGAGCGCCGTCAGCGCAGCATGGCAGCTTCCCAGGTTGTCGAGCCTGCTCGCGTGGATGAACTCTCGGCTAACACCGCTTCGGGTCGCCGGTTGGAGGTCGTACGCCATCAGATCCCACGCGAGTATCTCCTTGGCCGTGACGTCGCCGAGCTCTTGGGCGAGCAGGCTCCGCAGGTCGAGGTCTTGCAAGCCATCCAAAGCCAGCATCGGCGCCATGTGCTTTTGGGCGTTGAGCTGCAGACCATCGGTGTTGACCTTTCGGTTGAGGTGAATGGCGAGTGAAGGGATCCGCATCAGCGGGCGGAGAAAGTCGACCAGGCGCGCGCCGCCGTCCTCGAGCCAAACGCGCCCGGCAAGCGAAAGATCCCGGTCGAGCCAGGTGTGCAGCAAGACACCGCCGTACGGCTCCACGCCGAGTTGCTTGTATCCTGCCTGCTTCAGCTCGGGATTCGGCTTGATTCGAAGATTCGGGGAGTCGGTGTGGGCGCCGATGATCCGGAAGCCGGCCTCGTGAGGAGGCGAGCTTCCGATCCGGAAGGCAGCGAGTGAGCCGCCGCCGCGGATCAGGTAGATCTTGTCTCCGGCCTCCACGTCCCAGGGCTCGGCTTCGTCGAGGGAGCGGTATCCGTGCGACTCGAGCCGCCGGACGGTCTCTCCCACCGCGTGAAACGGGGTAGGGGACGCGTCGATGTAAGCGATGAGATCTTGAACTGGCACGTGGCTCCTTTATCTGGCGAGCGAGCGCACGCCGGCGCGATGCACCTTGCCGGGCAGCTCGCGGCCCACGATCGCTTCGGCAACCTGACCTGCTTGCCACAGCTTCTGCAAGTCGATGCCGGTTTCGATCCCCATGCCATGCAGCGTGTAGACCAGGTCCTCGGTGGCCAGGTTCCCGGCTGCGCCCGGTGCGTAGGGGCAGCCGCCGAGCCCTGCGACCGACGCATCGAAGGTGGTCACCCCCATCTGCAGACCCATCAGCACGTTCGCAAGCGCGGTTCCCCGGGTGTCGTGAAGGTGTAAGGCAATCTGCTCGATCGGAACCTCGGCGGCAAAGAGCTCGAGGATACGCTGTGTCTGCAGCGGCGTGCCGACACCGATCGTATCTCCGAGTGACACCTGGTAGCAGCCCTCACCCAACAAGTGCTTCGCGAGCTTCAAACCCTGCTTGGGGTCCACCTCGCCTTCGTAGGGGCACCCCCACATCGTCGAAACGTACGCCCTCACCCTCAATCCCCGCTCGACCGCCGGTCCGATCACCGGCTCGAAGGTCTTGAGGGTCTGTGCGGTCGTCTTGTTGACGTTCTTCAGGTTGTGCGTCTCGCTTGCGCTCACGAAGACCGCAATCTCGTCCACTTTCGCGGCGATCGCCCGCTCCAGCCCGCGAGCATTCGGACAGAGGCCGGCATAGGTCACACCCGGCCGCCGCTCGATCATGCGGCAGACCTCGTCGGCGTCGGCCATCTGAGGGACCCACTTGGGAGAGACGAAGCTTCCCACCTCGATTCGGGTGATTCCCGCATCGACCAGCGCTTCGACGAGCCTGACTTTCGAGTGCGTGGCGACCTGGGCGTTCTCGTTCTGCAGACCGTCCCGGGGAGCCATTTCATACACCGAAACGCGAGAGGGAAACCTCGGAGGGGAAGCCATATCCTCCATCTACAGCGAGTCGGGTTCCGTGAAAAGCCGGTGACCCGCCGTCGAAATGGGCCGGGATCGCGCAGGTCGATGCCTGGCCCTGCTGACGGATATGGTAGATACTCCGGCGCCATGGCCACGCTGACCGCTCTGATGCTCGCAACGCCTTTGTTTGGCCTGACGCTTCAGGTCGATGCCTCACTTTTCGAAGGTCCCGCGGTCGCGGTCGACCGGGGGGCGCAGCTGTCCGTTCAGGGAGTGGCGGAGCTGGAGGCGACGAAGCCGCCCACCACCGCCGATCTCGTTCGCAAGCGCAACAAGATCAAGAAGATCCATACCGGGTTCGGTCTTGCCACCTGGTCGCTGATGACGCTGTCCGTGGTGTCCGGCTTCATCCAGTTTCACAATCAGTATGGATGGTGGCAAAGCCAGGCGACGAACCCGTGCGTGCAAGGCAACGCGATCTTCTCTCAGAAGGCCTGTAGCAGGGCGCCGGTCGGCCACGTCACCCTCATTGCAGCGACCTCGGCGGCTTACTTCACCACTTTTGGGCTGTCGTACGCCATGCCCGATCCTCTCAAGGTCAGCGAGGGGGACAGTCCGTTCGCAAGACGCCTTCGAGCGCACAAGGCGCTACGTTGGGTGACCTTTGCGGGCATGCTCGCCCAGATCGGCCTCGGTATCGCCTCGGCGAACGCCGAGTGGTTCGGCCTCGATCGCGCCAACGACTACAACGCCCTCAGGGGGCTGGCGACCGCTCACCTGGCCGTGAGCCTGATGACCTACGGCGCCCTCACCGGGGCCGGCGTCATCATGTTGTTCTGAAAGCGATCTCACGAAGGTCCCGGTTTGCCCGGATTTCCAGAAATTCAGGGCTTGCCCAAGGAATCGCGGCCCCGCTAACATCTAGGATGCCTGCGTGAGGGGGAGCTTACGTCGCAGGATCCTTTTGAATTTGGGGGTTTCATGAGATCACCGAAGGGTGAAAAAATCCTTCCCAGTGGGCGAGCGAGCGCGCAGATGTCTGAGTTGACCGTCGCCAACTATCTCGGGCTGCTGCTGGAGGACCCGTACGACGCCCAGCTGATCGAGGGTTTGCGTGAGTTGCTGCGCGGTCCGAAGCCCGTCGAGGAGGGGCAGGATCCGCTTCGTTTGCTCGAGGCAGCACGGGGAGGGCACGAGCGGCGCGGGGAATATCTCGCCGCGTCGTGGCTCATGGAGCTCGAGGCGGAGCTCGTGGCCGATGATCCAGCGTTCCAAAAAGTCCTGATCAAGGAGCTGGCGCGTCTGAGACGCGACGAGCTGATGGACGATCGGGGTGCGCTCGAGGCATACGAGAAGCTCGGCGGCGTCGCATCCGACGATCCCGAGGTCGTTCAGGCGGTGGACCAGATCCACCAGCTCGAGGAGAAATGGGCCGAGGTCGCACGACGGTTTGTCGAGGAGGCACGCGACGCGATCGACCCTCGCCTCAAGACCTCGCTTCTGACGCGCGCAGCATCCTTGATTTTTCAGTACGGCGGGAGCGATGTGGCCGAAGAGGCCGATGCGATTTTCGACGAGGCGCTTGCGGCCGATCCCTCGCACATGCGCACGGCGCGGCAGTACGCCCTGAGCCTTCGCGGGCGACAACGCTGGGAAGACATCGTCTCGGTATTCGTCCGCGCGGCCAAGGCTGCGCGCACTCGCGACGAAAAGGCGAGCGCTTGGTTGCAGGCGGCGCGGGTCTGGCGCCGCTCGCTCGGGGATCCGAAAGGCGCTGCCGACGCGTACCGCAAGGTTCTAGAGCTCTCGCCGACCGACGAGGAGGCGCTCGAAGCTTTGGTGCAGCACTACACCGACCTCGAGGCGTGGGACGATCTCGCGGCGATGTACGAGAGCGCCCTCCGATCGCGCCAGCGGCTCGAAGATGAAAAGGGCATGCTGCTCCAGCTCGCCATGGTGCACTGGCGATTCCGAAACGATCCCGAGGCCGCAGAGCCGTTCTTTGCGCGCCTTCGCAAGATCGACGCGGCACACCCCGGCATGCTCGACTTCTACAGGGAGCAGATCGGCGACGACGACCCGAGCGGCCGCTTCCTGACGATTCTCGGCGATGCGCTGCGCACGACGACCGACGCGGAGCGCCAGCTCGCGTTGGCCAGGGAGCTCGGGTTTCGGGCGCAGGCGGCGGACCGGCCCGAGCGGGCGCTAGAAGCCTGGAAGATGGTCGAGCGTTTGGCGCCCGGAGATCTCGATGCGCGCGCGGCGCTTCAGCAGCTCTATCAGACCAGCGGGAAGTGGAATGCGCTTTCCGAGTCGATTCGTGGAGAGATCGACGCCCTGTCGAGTGATGCGAAGGATGAAAAGCTGGGGCTCTTGCGGGATTTGATCCCCATCTATCGGGATGCTCTCGAGCTCGACTCCATGCTGATCCAGGTCTACGCGGAGATCCTCTCGTTGTCTCCGAGCGATTCGGAAGCGCTCACGGCCTTGGCGGGCCTCTACGAGAATGCGGGACGATGGAACGAGCTGATCCACGTGCTCGAGCGGCAGGCCGAGCTCGCTCCGGAGCCAGAGGACAAAGTTCAGCTTCATCTCCGAATCGCTCGCCTGTGGCTGGATCGCTTCGCAAACCTCAATCAGGCCACGGAGCCCCTCGAGCGCGTCGTTCGATTGCAGCCCGACCATCTCGAGGCGCTCGGGCAGCTCAAGGATATCTACACACGCAAGCGCAAGTGGGAAGCGCTGTTTGGGATTTTGGGCCGGGAGGCCGAGCTCGAAACCGACCCGGCGGCACGGCTCGAAAAGAAGATCGAAATGGCGAAGCTATGCACCGAACGCCTGCATCAAGACGCCGCGGCCATTGCCTTGTGGAAGCAAATTCTCGCCGAGGATCCCGCGAGCGCCGAGGCGCTCGATGCCCTGGAGAGCCTCGCAGAACGAGAAAAGGACTGGGACACCCTGGTCGACGTGCTTCGCCAGCGTGTCGTCGCGGCTTCGAGTGAAGCATCGCGCCGTGAGCTTCTGCAGCGCATTGGGGTGATTCTGATGGAGCGGCTGGCGCGGCCCGCGGAGGCCATCGAGGCGTGGGAAGAATTGCTCGCGCTCGAGCCACAGAACAGCCGTGTCCGCCGGATGCTCAAAGAGGCCTATGTCGGCGCAGGGGACTGGGCATCCCTCGAATCGCTTTACGCACAGGCCGACGACTGGGGCGGTCTCGGGGAGGTGCTCAGTCAAGCGGCCGAGCAAGCCGAGGAGCCCGAGTGGGTCGTGGCGCTCAGCCTGCGGGCCGCCAACGTCTACCGTGACCGAGCGCAGGAGCCGAGCCGCGCCGCACGGTGCTACGAGCGTGCCCTCCTTGCCGATCCGAAGAGCGTCGAGGCAGCGACCGGGCTGCTCCCCATGTACGAACGAGATCGCAAGTGGCCCGACTACGTGCGTATGCTCGAGATCGTCGTCTCGGATCCGAGCGCGAACGAGGACACGGACCTCTGTTTGAAGCGCCTCGAGTCACTCAGAAGCGTTTGTCTTCAACGTCTTCGCGATCCGGAGGCGTCGCTCGGCTGGGCCACGCGCGCCTATCTGTTGGCGCCCTCGGAACCGGGCGTGGTAGCCGGTCTCGAAGAATCGGCCGAGGCAGCTGGCGCGCACGCCGACTTGGTGGCGCTCTTCCGAGATCGGTTGCAACGTGCCGCCGTCCAGGGTGTGGAGCGTCTCGACCTGCAACGGCGAATCGCCGCGATTGCAGGAGAGCGTCTCGGGGAGTCCGAGGAGTCGATTCGCCAGCTCGAAGCGATCTTGGAGGTCGAGCCGGACGACGCCGAGGCCATGGCCGTGCTCGACCGGCTCTATCGTGCCTCGCGGCGTTTTGCCGATCTCCGCAGGCTCTACGAAAGGCGGCTCGAGAAGACGAGCGACTCCGCCGAACGTTGGGTGCTGCTCAACGAGGTGGCGCAGGTCGAAGAGGAGCAGCTCGGAGACCTTCCAGCGGCTGCCGAACGTCACTGGAAGATCCTCGAGAGCAATCCCCACGACGTTGACGCGCTGCTTGCCGTCGAACGCCTCTCCCAGCAGCTCAAACAGTGGGACCGGCTGGACGCCGCGCTTACGCGACGCCTTCATTCCAAAGTCAGCGACGAGGATCGGCTTTCGGTCTATCTGCAGCTCGCCGACCTTCGTCGCATTCATCTCGAGGATTTCGTCGGTGCGTTGGAGTGCTATCGTAGCGCGCTCGCACTCGATGGTAAGAACGAGGTCGCCATCGCCGGCCTCGAAGCCTTGTCCGCCGAGGGGGGTGGCGTCGGAGTTGCGGCCATCGATCTTCTCGAGCCGGCATATGCCAAGCGAGGCCGTTTCGACAAGCTCGCCGGGCTTCTCCAAAAGCGGCTGGACAACGCCGATGACGCCGAAGAACGGCGGGCCCTGCAGCTCCGGCTTGCCGATCTCTCCGCGTCCGAGCTCGGCGATGCGCGAGGGGCGTACCACGCAATCGAATCGGCATTCCTCGACGATCCCACCGACCTCGACCTCTTCGAGCGCCTCGGCGGCGTCGCGGAAGCGGCGGGGCTTCACGAGAGATTTGCCAAGGCGTTGACGCGCGCGATCGATGGCGCCGCGGCGAAAAGCGACATCGAGGTCAAGCTCTGCCGCCGGGCCGCCGAGCTGTTCGACGTGGTGCTGGGCGCCCCCGAGGATGCGGCCAGGTTCCACCGGCGCGTTCTAGACGAGGAGCCGGGCGACGGGCCTGCATTTACGGCGCTCAAGCAGCTCTATACGAAAAATGAAGAGTGGGACGAGCTGCGGGCGCTCTATCAGCGGCGCATCGAGGCCACGACGGATGCCGGGACCAAGCTCGATCTTCTTCTCCAGCTGTGTTTCCTGTTCGAGGAAATCCTCGACGAGCCCACCGAGGCCATCGCCAGCTACGAGCAAGCGCTCGAGCTCGATCCGACGCACACGCCCTCGCGGCGCGCGCTCCAGCGGCTCTACGCACGGCTCGGGCGTTGGTCGGAGCTTGCGGAGCTGCTTCGCCGGGACCTAGATGAGGCCACCGGCCAGGAGGCGGTCGATCTCGCATACGAGCTTGGGACGATATACGAGTCTCGGCTCGAACGATTCGTCGATGCGGTCGACCACTACGAGCTCGTCTTGGAGTCGAGCCCGACGCATCTGCGAGCGCAGGAGGGGCTCCAACGGCTGATGGAACGGCGGGACCAACGGCAGCGGGTCGCTGCCATCCTGCAGCCGATCTTCGAAAGCCAGGGCGCGTGGGGCGAGCTCGCCAAGGTGCTCGAGGTGCAGCTCGAAGATCTCACCGAGCCCGCTTCTCGCGCTGCGCACCTGAGCCGCCTCGGCGAGCTCAGCGAAATCAAGCTTCACGACGACGACCTGGCGTTCGCCGCGTATGCGCGCGCCGTTCGCGAGGACGTGGCCGACGGTAGCGCCAGGACCGATCTTGCGCGCCTCGCCTCGAAGCTCGATCGGCACGAGGAGCGCGCCGAGCTATTGGAATCAGGCCTCGATTCGGTGGGCGAGGATTTCGTTCGAACCGAGATCCTGCTGGAGCTGGCCGAGCTCTGGGACGTCTCGGCGCCGAACGCCGCGCGTGCGGAGCGAGCCTATCAGCAGCTCATCCGTTTCGAGCGTGACAACCCCGAGATCGTGCTGAGAGCATCACGCGCGCTCGAGCGTCTCCACCGAGCTGCCGGACAGCACGCCGAGCTTGCCCAGGATCTCCGGCGCCAGATTCGCTTCGAGGACGACGAGGCCCGCAAGGCCGAGCTCTACCCAATGCTCGCTGATCTGCTCGAGAACACCCTCCACGACCCGGACGCGGCCATCGAGGTCCACTGCGAGCGGCTCGAGACGGACCCCGCCAACGCGGATGCATTGTCGGCTCTCGAGCGGCTTTACGAGCAACGCGGCCGATGGGAGGCCCTGGTGGAGGTGCTCGAACGCCGTGCCGAGCTGACCGACGGCGAGGACGAGCGGCTGGCGCTCTGCCGCCGCATCGCACAAACGTACGAGGAGAGAATCGAAAGCGTCGACCACGCCATCGATGCCCATCGCGAGGTGCTCTCGAGGTTCGGCTCGGATAACGCCACGCTTCGGGCGCTCGCGCGGCTATACCGGGATTCGGAGCGTTGGGAGGAGCTCCTCGAAGTCACCGAGATGCGTGCCGAGGGCGCGGTCGATCTCGACGAACGCGTCGCATTTCGATTCGAGGCGGCAGAGCTCATGCGCACGCGCACCGCGGAAGGCGAGCGCGCCTTTGCGCTCTACGGCGAGATTCTGGCAGCGAGCCCCGGGCATCCGTCCACTCTGGCGGCGCTCGAAGAGCTGGCTGCGGGCACCGACCGTCATTTGCGCGCGGCTGCAGCGAACGCGTTGTTCGAGCAATACCAGGCGAGCGGTCGATATGGGGACCAGATTCGGATGCTCGAGATCATCGCGTCCGGAGACGAGCCGACCGAACGGGTCCGCGCGCTGCTCCGCGCGGCCGAGATCAGCGAGGTGGGAAGCGACGACGCCGATGCGGCGTTCGTTTTCACGGGACGAGCGCTTCGCGAAGGCGTCGACTTGGAGGATCTCGAGCGAGTGCTCCGGGAATACGAGCGCCACGCCGAAACGACGGGACGTTTCTCCGACCAAGTGGCCACCCTGGCCACCATCGCACCCGAGCTTCTCGACGCCGAGCTGCGGACGAAGGTGCGAATGCAGGCTGCAGCCGTGGCGATGCGTCTCGGCGATTCGGACTTCGCTCGCGCGCAGTACCAACGGGTTCTCGAAGAGCAACCCGACCATCGGGAAGCGCTCAATGCACTGTTGATGCTGGTCGAAAGCTTGGGCGCCACGCGAGAGCTGGTCGAGCTTCTCGGGCGCAAAGTAGAGCTTTGCGACGATCGAGAGGAGCGGGCGGAGCTGCTGGTTCGGCAGGCCCACCTCTACCAGAGCGAGCTCGACGATCCGGATTCTGCGATCGAGGCGCTGGACCAAGCGCTGAGCGAGAACGAGCATCCGTTGGCTTACGAAGGGCTCGAGCGCCTCTATCGGCGGACGCGTCAGTGGGACGAGCTGGCCCGCTTGTACGAACGGGAAATCGATCAACGGGTGGGCGATCCAGCGGCCGTCCGGTACGAGCTCGGGGAGCTCTGCTTGCGGCGGCTCGGCGAGCCCGGGCGTGCGCTCGATCAGTTCCGCGAGGCATTGAGCCAGAACCCAGAGCACGAGCCGACCGTGCGGGCACTCGAGTCGCTCGTCGAGCAATCCGAGCACCGGCGGGGGGCCGCAGAGCTTCTCGAGCCTTTGTACCTGCGGAAAATGGAGTGGGACAAGGTGACCCGCATTCTCGAGGCGCGTCTGGACGGTGAGGAAAACCCCGCGCAGCGGCTCGCACTTCTGCGGCATTTGGGAGACGTGCAGGAGTCGCACCTCGAAGACCTCGACGGCGCGCTCGAGACGTACGGTCGCCTCTTTGCCGAGGACCCACACGATCAGCACAGCAAGGAAACGCTCACGCGGTTGGCGCGGGCGCTTGGACGTTGGGATAGGCTCGCCGCCATTTTCGACAAGACCTTGCGTGCGGTCGAGGTCGATGACGGCGATACCGCCGCGCTCGCGCTCACCACCGCCAAGCTCTACGACGAACGCCTCGAAGCGCTGGATCGAGCCGGCTATTTCTACCAGCGGGCCCTCACCTACGATCCCAGCAACAAAGAGGCCGGGCGCGCCTTGGCCTCCGTCTACGCGAGGAGCGGCCGCTGGGATGCGCTGCTCGAGCTCGACCGCGAGCGCGAAAGCTTTGCCGAGGCAGACGACGAGCGGGTCGCCATCCTGCACGAGATAGCCCGGATCGAGGTCGATGAGCTCGGCGTGCCGGAAGACGGCATCGTCACCTTCCGACGGATTCTCGAGGTCGATCCTGCGGACGCCGAGGCCGTCACGCGCCTCGATCAACTGCTCGAAGCCGCGGAGCGGTGGGAGGATCTCGCGGCCCACATCGAGCTGCAAGTCGACCACGCCTCCGACCCCCGAGCTCGCCTGGCGCTTCGCCAGCGCTTGGGCACCCTCACCGAGAGCAAGCTCCAGCAGCGAGCCCAGGCGCTCGACCTTTTCGAGGACATCCTCGCCGAGCGTCCCGACTACGAGCCTACGCTGCAGGCGGTCACTCGCCTGATCGACGACGCGGACCACGGTCCGCGCGCGGTCGAGATTCTGGAGCCGATTCACCGGCAAAGCGACCATTGGCAGGCCCTGGTGCGCGTCCTGCAAGCCAAGGCTGCGCAGGTCGCCGACGCGGTGGAGCGGGCCGAGATTTGGCGAGAGATAGGACAGCTGCACGAGACGCGGGGCAGGGATCTCGACAAAGCCTTCGATGCGTGGGGCAAGGCGTGGGTCGCCGAGCCCGACGACGAGGCCACACGCGCCGAGGTGGATCGAGTCGCGACCGCGCTGCGCTGCTGGCGCCCCTTCATCGAAACCTGCGAGCGGGCCGTTCGGGCCACGGACGAGCCGACGCTTCGCGGCTCGATTCTCCGTCGGGTGGCGGAGGTCCGCGACCGCGAGCTCGGTGATCCGCGGGGCGCCATCGAGACCCATCGGAGGGTATTCGAGGCCGATCCCGACGCAGAAGGAATTCTCGACGAGCTCGAGGCTCTGCAAGTGATGGTAGGAGATTGGCAAGGGCTTGCATGGGCTTACGAGCAGAAGCTCGAGCGCTTGCATGATCCCGAGGAGCGAGCCGAGCTTCTCAATCGCCTCGGTGGCCTGTACGAGGAGCAGCTCTCCGACCTCGGGCGCGCGGTCGCGTTTTACGAGCAGGCGGCCGGCGAGAGCCCCGACGATGCGGCGGCCTATGCTGCGCTCGACCGTCTCTTTGCCTCGGTCAACGACTCCGAGCGCCTGGCCGACGTGCTCGAGCGACGGATGCAGATCGAGACGGAGGCCGAGGTCGTCGTGGAGCTCGGGCTGCGTTTGGCCGAGCTCTACGAAGCCCAGCTCGGCCGACCCGACGCCGCCTGCGATGCGCTTCGGGCAGTCACCGAGGCGGATCCCGGGCATCGCGGCGCCCTCGAGGGCCTCAGCCGTCTCTACGAGCGCCAAGGCCGATGGCAGGAGCTGGTGGAGGTGCTGCAGCGGCGCGCCGACGCAGCCGCCCACGAGTCCGAGCGGGTCCTGATCACCCATCAGCTTGGCAACATCATGGAGCGCGAGCTCGACGACGAGCTCAGCGCCATCGCGGTCTACGGCCAGGTTCTGCGGATCGACGCCGGGCACGAGCCTTCGGTGCGGGCACTGCTCCGCATCACCAAGCTCGACGACTATCGCGAGGATGCGGCGGCCGTGGTCGAGCCCTACTTGCGAGCGCAGGGGCGATGGAATGATCTGGCAACGCTGCTTCGACTGCGTGCCGATGCGATGACCGACCCGCACCAACGGGCCGAACAACTGGTCGCGTTGGCGGACGTGCACGAGCAGGGCCGGCAGGACCCGAACGCCGCGCTCGACGCGCTGCTGCAGTCGGTCGGGGAGCGTCCCGATGACGACGAGATCCTGGACCGTGCAGAGAGACTGGCGAAGAGCCTGCAACGATGGTCCGACCTGATCGAGGCGCTGTTTGCCGAGGCGAACGCCTGCTTGGACCCGGATCGCGGCGCAGCGCTCTACCGTCGCGTGGCTCGAATCTGCGAAGACGAGGTACGCGACCTGAGTCGGGCAATCGAGGCCCACGAGCGAGCTCGATCGCTGCTTGGTGACGAGGCTGAGACTTTGGAGGCGCTCGACCGGCTGCTTCAGGCTACCGGCCAATGGGAGCGTCTGCACGAGGTAATCTCGCGCCGCCTGGATCTGCAGGATGCAGACCGGCCCACGTTGCTCCTGAGGCAGGGGCGGCTTCGGGCCAGCCATCTCGGTGACTTCGAAGGCGCATTGGGCGCCTTCGAAAAGGCCATGGCGCAAGACCCAGGCCGCGAGGAGGCGCTGACAGCGGTTCAGAGCCTGGCCGCCAAGCCCGAGGTGGCGGGCAGCGCCCTCGACCTGCTCGAGGAGTACTACCGGGGGGCAGGCGATCTCGAGCAGGTGGTGAAGCTCTACGAGCAGCGCGTCGAGCTGGCGCCGACCGAGGCCGATCGGGTCGCGCTCCTGACGGAAGCCGCCGCGATCTGGGAGCACGACCTTGGGCGCCCCGACCAAGCGCTCGCCATGATGCGAGAGGCCGTTCGCACCGATCCTCGTGATGGCGCGCTCATCGATGCGCTCGAGCGGCTTGCCGAGCTCTCACAGGGCTGGTCGAGCCTCGACGGATTGGTCGACGAAATCGCCGCCCAGGGGGATCTCGAGCGGCGCGAGCTCTACGAGCTCCGACTGCGGTCGGCTGGTTGGTTCCGCGACCGGATGGGCGACCTGGCCCGTGCCGAGCGAGCCCTCATCGACGCGCTGCCGCTCGAGCCGGAGCCCATCGAGGCGCACGAGCAGCTCGTGGCGCTGCTGCGCGACCAGCAGCGCACAGCAGACTTGGTGAGCATGCTGCGCGCTTGGTCCGAGGTGGAGCCGAGCATCGAGCAGCGCATCGTGCTTCTGCGAGAGGCTGCAGAGCTCGCTCGCGACGAGCTTTCGCAGGGCGAGCTCGCCGCGGAATGCTTCCGGGCGCTGATCGCAATCGACCGCAATGACACCGATGCCTTGCGCGCCCTTTGCGACATTCGCGGGACCCAGTCCCGGTGGAACGAGGTCGTCGGTCTCTTGGAACGTCAACTCGAAGTCGCGCCAGGGGAAGCTCAAGCCTCGATCGCCCGTTCCATGGGAGAGGTCTACCGGGATCGGCTGAATGATCCCAGGGCCGCCATCACGGCCTATGAGCGGGCCCTCGAGCTCGATGACGACGACACGGCTGCGATGGACGCGCTCGAAGCGCTCTATCGAGATAACGACCGGCTCGAAGCCTTGCGCGCCCTGCTCGAACGGCGCGCCGAGCGCGCGACCGGACCCGAGCTCACGGCGTTCCAGCTTCGATTGGCGCAGCTCTACGAGCACTCGTTCCGCGATCAGCATGCGGCGATCGAGATGTTTCGACGCGTGCTCGATGCCGAGCCCGACAACGGAACGGCTCATGCGGATCTCGAGCGGCTCTTCGAGGCGACCGGCGCCTGGGAGGACCTGATCGAGCTGTTGACCTCCAAGGTGGATGCTGCGTCCGAGGAAGAGCGGCGCCGCCTGCTGGAACGCATCGGAGAGGTTTGCCGCACCAAACGGAACGATGTGGATGCGGCGATCCAAATCTACGAGCGGATCAACCAAGAGCTCGGTCCCGACGATCGCTCGCTTCGAGCGCTGGCCGACCTCTACGAACGTCAGCAGAGCTGGACGAAGGTCGCCGACGCGCTGGAGCGGCTGGCTTCCCGCCTCGACGGCCAGGAAGCGACCCAGCTCTATCACCGTGCGGCGGACGTTTGGGAGCAACGCGCGTCGGACGCCGGGCAGGCGCTCCGGACGCTACGAGCCGCGTATGATCGGTTCCCGCAGGATCTCGCCACACGAGAACGGCTCAAGGACGGCCTAGAGACAAGCGGCGACCACCGTGCGCTTGCCGAGGTGCTCGATCAGGAGCTGGAGCGCGCCGCCTCCGATCGGGAGCGCGTCTTGCTCTTGCGGGCTATTTCGAACCTCTACCGCGAGCAGCTCGGCGATCCGGCCGCGGCGGCGAGCTACCTCGAGCGCGCGGTCGCGCTCGACGGGGGAGACCGCGATGCGTTGGTTCCACTCTGTGATCTCTACATGGCGGCCGGTCGCCAGCACGATGCCGTGCCGATTTTGCGCCGCATCATCGAGAGCTTTGGAAGGCAGCGCGGCAAGGAGCTTGCGCTGCACTACCACCGACTCGGCCAAGCGCTGGCGGCCGCGGGCGACGCGGCCGGGGCTCTCGACGCGTACGACGCCGCGTTCAAGATCGACCTGACGAACGTGGCCATCCTTCGTGACCTCGGGAAGCTCACCCATGCCACCGGCGACCTCGATCGTGCCCAAAAGAGCTTCCGGGCGTTGCTTCTGCAGAAGCTCGAGCCCGACTCGGGCATTCAGAAGGCCGACGTCTACTACTACCTCGGCGACATTGCCGCCCAGCAGGACGACGCGCGCAAGGCGATCACCATGCTGGAAAGGGCGCTTGCGGAAGACGCCGCGCACGCGCAGGCTTCCGCGCTCCTTACCCGACTCAAAGGCTAGAGCATGCTCCGAGGCAAGGTCTCCATCGACGGGCGCATCGTCGACAGCGCCGACGCGCAGGTATCCGTATTCGACCGCGGCTTTTTGTACGGCGACAGCGTCTTCGAGGTGTTCCGAACCTACGGGGGCGTGCCTTTTGCCGAACGCGAGCACCTGGAGCGCTTGGCACGCTCGGCCGAGCGCTTGATGATTCCCATGCCGGTTTCCATCGAAGCGCTTTCGTCGGAGATCAGGGCTGCCCTGCAAGCGGCGGGCTCCGGTGACTGGTACGTGCGGGTGGTGATCACCCGCGGGACCGGACCGCTCACCTATGATCCATCGACGGCGGTGAAACCCCTTCGCGTCATCATCGTCGCGCCGCTGTCGCTGCCACCTGCGCAGCACTACGAACGAGGCATCGCCGTCGCCTTGTTGAGGGCTTCGAGACCCACCGATGACGAGCGCGCGTCGGGCGCCAAGGCGTCCAACTATCTCGCCAACCTCTTGGCGGTTCACGAGGCCAAGCAACGGGGCGCGCAGGAAGCCTTGATGCTCGGGCGCCGGGGACAGATTCTCGAGGGCGCGTCGAGCAACCTCTTCGTCGTCAAGGAGGGAAGGGTGCGGACACCGGAGCCGGAGCCGGGAATTCTGGTCGGCATCACGAGAGCAACCGTGCTTGCCGCAGCGGCTTCCGAAGGGATCGAAGTCCAAGAGACCGAGGTGCGGCCCGAAGAGCTCTACGAGGCCGACGAAGCCTTCATCACCAGCAGCATTCGGGAGGTCATGCCGGTCGTTTCGGCGGACGGGCGCACGATCGGCTCGGGAGCCCCGGGACCCGTGACCAAACGGCTTCATATGGCGTACCTGCGGGCTGTTGGCGCCGCGACTGGGGTCGGGGTTTGACGGCCCGGCCGCTCCGCACTACATGCAGCCGTCAGGACGATTCCCATGTCGGATACCAGCAAGACCAAGGCGCGACGGCGCAGAAAAAAGGCCTCCCAAGGCAAGGATCGGAAGAAGACCCTGGAAAAGCGGGGCACGACTCCGAAATTCCCGATCCATCCGGAAAAAGCAGCCGAGGCGCAGGCCTGAGGGCCCAGTTGCGGTCGAAGGCGCCGGCGCCCCACCTTGAATGCACCGGCTACGCCCGCTCAGTGAAGCGTATGGGACTCGCCGTCGTGCTCCACGATGGGTACCCCGCCGTCGGATAGCCTCTCGGACCGAGCGAGCGGCGGGGGTGACGGCTGGCTCGTGGCGTGGAGCGCTTCGAGCTCTTCGCGGTACTCCATCTGCTTGAGCTTGGTGTGATGGTACCGGCGGCGTCGGCGATAGGCGACCACCACCAGAATCGCCGCGGCGACCCAGACGGTCGAGCCGGTCAGCAGCGCCGGCAGGATGCGGTACCTTGTCCTGAGGCTCTCTCGCCAGTGGCGCTCGAGGCCGACGCGGGTCCACCCGTACGCATTGGCGAGCGCCACGTCGAAAGTCTCGCCGCTGCGGAGCGCTTGGATCATCCGGTGAAAGCGGCGCTCGTCGTTGTCGCTTCGACGCAAGAAGCCGACGACGTCGGCGCTCTGCGCATAGGCCAAGTTCACCTCGTACGGACGGCGAGGAAAATGCTCATCGAGCTCAGAGAGCCGAAGCATCGACCGCTGCGCCGCGGCTCGCAGCAACGATTCCATGCGGGGCAGCAAACGGACCTCCGATTGGTGGATGGCCACGCCCTCGCTGAACCAGCGGGGCACCTCGTGACCGAGCACCGCGCGATGAAAGGCCACGTGAGACAGCTCGTGCACGAGGACAACCTCGAGGTCGGGCGGCTCCCAAGTCTGCGGAGCCGACATGGTCAACAGAATGACGCCCCAATGCGGATAGGCGACGCCGGTCGCGTAGTCGGGCGGCGGCGCTCCGGTCGGCGCCAGCGCGCGCATCTCGCGTGGGTTGCGGGCTACCCGAATGATCAAGTCGTCCTCGATGGGCACTCCGAAGTCGTCGACGACCTCGCGCCAGTGAACGTCGAAGCGCTCGATCAGCTCCATAGCGCGATCCTGCAGCGACACGGGGAACGTCCAGGTCACCGAGCCCAGGTGCTCGGTGGCATACCCGTCCGGTGGCGGGGGCAGCGCGAGATCGAGCGATTCCTGCGCGGACGCATCGCCCGACAGCACGGCCGTTGCGAGCACCGATAGGACTACCGAGAGAAAAGCTGGTTGGGGTCTACTCTTCACCGGGTCTAAACCTTAGCAGCGGGGGGCCGACCTCGTCAGTGTTACGTCGATCAATGATGAGGTAGGTTACACCGCCGGCCAGTAGCGCTCCGGCCACCACGTAAGGCCACGCTTTTTTCCAACGCCGTTTGGCCCGGGACTCCTCTTTTTTGTCTGCGGGAGGGCCCGTCTCGGGCTTCTGCGCAGTCGGGGCCGGCGCAGTAGATGGTGGCTTGGGCTTAGTCCAGCGAAGCTGCGCTTGCTGTGCGCGGCTTTCGATGAACCGCGCGCGTTGCTCTGACGTGCTCTGCGCGAACGTGAGCGTGCCTTCGTAGAACTGGGCGGCGCTCACGTCGAACACCTCGATCACGATGCCACCTTCGCGCCGAATCACGACCAGGGCGTCCGCGCCCGCGATGAGACCGATGCGCTGGTACGCTGTGAGGTCTTTCGCCGGATCGACGCCCAGGCCTCGCCGAATCGATCGCAAGCCTTCGAGACCATCCTCTTCGGTCGAAGGCTCGCCGCGCAGCGCCGCGCGAAGCGTCGGGTCCGTAGGTGCTCGTAAGCCGGAACGGGCCGCCTCGGTTTCGATGAAGGCCGCGGTGTTGCGAAGGGTTTCGTCTGGATCGCCGGCGACGACGACGGCGAATTTGGGAGGAGGGAAGTCGGGGGCAGTGTCAGGGGCAGGGGCAGGGGCAGGGGCAGGGGCAGGGAGAGTGTCAGCTTCGGGTTTGGCCGGAGGATTGGTGTCCGGGGCTTGTGCTTCCACTGGGCTTGCCAGGAGCAGGACGCCCGTCATCCATAGCCAACGCATCGGCCGAACGATAGGCAATGGGGGTCATTCGCGCTAGCGTGCCAGCGGGCGCGATGATGGGTGAAAAGCCTTCCTTGATGCACGGGGTGTGCCTTTGCCTCGGTTACGACGGCACGGATTTTCATGGTTGGCAGGCGCAGCCTGGGCTTCGGACCATCCAAGGCATGATCGAAGAAGCCATCGATGAGATGGGGATCGAGCACAGCCAGGTCCGTGGCTGCAGCCGAACGGACGCGGGGGTGCATGCCTTGGGACAGATCGCCAGCTTTGCTGCCGCGATCGAAGTGCCCCGCGAGGGGTGGATCAGCGGGCTCAACGCGCGGCTGCCGGAAGACATCGTCATCCATGACGCCCGGGCCTGCTTCCGCCGCTACAACCCGCGCTTTCATGCCGCGCACAAGCGGTACCGCTATCTCATCCGGTGCGGGCCGCGCCGGGACCCGATGATCCGCCGCCAAGCTTGGCAGCTCGGGCCGAGCGGCATGCGAAAGGACGTCGGTCCGCGGGGTGATCGGGTCGAAGACTATCTCGACCTCGACGCGATGCGCGCAGCCGCCGCCTTCTTCGTCGGCGAGCACGACTTTCGCGCGTTCCGGCAATCCGGAGACCAACGGGAGGTCGTGGTGCGCGAGATGCGCCAGGTCAGCCTGTGCCCCGGATGGGGCGGGCGGCCGGACCTGTTGGCCGTCGAGATTGTCGGCAACTCATTCATGAAGAACATGGTGCGGATCATGGTGGGAACGCTCGTCGACATCGGGCGCGGGAGGCTGTCACCAAATGACGTGCCGGGAATGTTGGGTGAGCAAGCCCAACGGGCTCACGCAGGCCAAACCGCGCCGCCTCAAGGGCTCACGCTGGTCGACATTGTGCTGTCGCGTTTCGACGGGCCAGGAGATGCCTTCGATCGCCCGACACTCGCCGAGCCTCTGTGCAGAAGCTAAAAGGTGAGCCCCACGCCGCCCGTGAAGTACAGCTTGTCTCCCACGCGGGCGTCCGGCCTGTTGGCGTCAGCTCCCGCCAGCTCGAAGAAGAAGAACGAGCTGTTGATGCCCCAGTCCTCGTCGAGCGCGTTGGCTCGCCGCTGGTTGATGAAGTTGAGCTCGAGCGCGAGCTGGGCGGCCCAGCCAAGCCCGCCGCTTCGTCCGCCTTGTTTGCCGCTGCCGTCGTCCTCGTTGTAGAAGACGTTCGTGTAGCCGATCTTGCCCGTGAACACCAAGGGCACGGGGGTTTCTCGGGCCAGCGCGTCGATTCGAAGCACGGCCATGGTGTTGAGAGGGAAGATGCTGAACTTGGTGGTTTGCGTCGTGTCAGGGACGGGGCCCTTGTAGCCTGCCCAGCCTCCTCCGATGCCGATGCCGATCGGTCCTAGGAAGGGAATCCGGTAGAGGAAGAAATCGAACTCCACCAGGATGAGCGGGCCGTTGTCACCCGCCCAGAACCGATCGAAGTCCTCATTTCCTGAGGGGTGATAGGCCCCCACGCCCAGGGACAAGAGATAGCCCTCCGGGCTCCAGCCCTCTTTTTCCGCTTGGCCAATGGCTTCGGCGCGCGCGATCGGGACACACAAGCCCATGGTGGCTAAGGCCACGAGGACCGAAGCAGCAGGTTTCACCGGCGCAGCCTCCACGCAACGAAGACCGCCAGCAAGAGCGCGAAGAGCCAGAGCCCCGCGCTCGGTTGGCCGTTGGGCAGGATCATCGGGGAGACCGAGCAAGCCGAGCAATCTCCCGTCGTGGCACAGAATCCTTCCACCGCCACGTAGGTCGCCATCACTCCTTCGGAAAGCTCACCTTCGTTGGCGTCGGTCTCGTCCGACACGAACGCCTGGTCGAAGGCGCTCACGAAGATGTACGCGGTCTCGCCCTCTGCAAGCCCAAGCGACCCAGAGGATATGGTCTGGCTCCGCGCGCTGAGCGGTGCCCTGATGTCCAGCCGCACCGCAGTCGTCGGGTCGTCCTCGCTCGAAGCGTAGAAGCTCCAGAATTGAATGAGGTCCACCGGATTTGGATCCTGCCAGGTGATCTGGAAGTTCGTCTGCTCTTGCGGTGAGGTGTCCACCACCGGTGCGTTCGGCGCTGCGACGTCGATCCGGAACGACGCGATGCCATACTGCTCGGGGGCGACATCCCCCGCTGGCGCTGCACGGAATACGAAGATCTTGTACTCGGTGCCCTGAAGTCCAGAGGAGTCACAAGTCGCGATCGGGTTCCCTTCCGTGTTGGGGTCGAGCAAGTCCTGAAGAAAGAGGCCGGTCACCAAGAAGTCGGTGGCTACGGGAATTGGTTCGGCTGCTCGGATTGGTGCGCAAACCGCCGCGTTCACCTCGCGTTGGGCTTCACGGTTGCATTCTGCCCCTGCGCTACCGATCCAAAGAATGACCTCGGAGCTCGTATTGCTCTGATCCAATCGAATCTGGAAGGGGGTGTCTTCGGGGCTCTTGAGCGTTAGGGCCGCCACAGCGCCCGACCCGCCCGCGCCTCCCGTGCCTGTACCCCCTGTCCCCCCGGAGCCGCCCGTGCCGGAGACCCCACAGTGGCGGCTATTGAAATAACGGGTCTGGGCGTCGTCGACGAATACGTCACCGTCGATCGACGAGATTGCGTCTACGAGTTGCGCAGAGGAGGTCGATGCGAAGCACGGCAGCGCTCCCGCAACCAAAACCACGCCAAGAAGGAGTCTTTTCATTCCTTGAGGGGTCTGCAATCCCCGGGCCAATCTCGGCGGACCAAAAGCCGTGTGTTTTCGGGAGGCGGGCCGACAAAGTGGCATCATCCAGGCCTCTTCTACGCCAAGCCCTGACATTTCGTCACCTTAATAGAACGTGCTCGGCGATCTGGATCGCATTGAGGGCCGCGCCCTTCCGGAGGTTGTCCGACACGACCCACATCTGAATTCCACCGGGGTTTCCGATGTCTTCGCGGATTCGGCCGACGTACACCGGGTCGCGGCCCGCCGCAGCGATCGGCTGCGGGTAGACCCCATGCACAAAGTCGTCCACCACCTCGACGCCCTCGGCCTTGCTGAGGAGCTCGCGTGCGCGGGCTGCGGTGAGGGGTTTGTGCGTTTCGACCGTGATCGACTCGCTGTGGGCGGTCACCACGGGAACGCGCACCGCCGTCGGTGAGACAGCGATGGAGGGGTCTCCGAAAATCTTGCGAGTCTCCGACACCATCTTGAGCTCTTCTTCCTGGTAGCCGGAGTCGGGATCCGGCTTCCAGTGCATGAGAAGATTGCGGCTCAACTGGCCGGAAAGCTTCTGCTTGTCGACGTCGAGCCCGCGCGCCGTGGCATCCTCCTGCGCCTCGAACGCGGCGACTGCCTGGGCGCCGGCGCCGCTGATCGCTTGGTAGGTCGAGACGACGACGCGCTTGAGGCGGGCCTCGTCGTGGAGCGGTTTGAGGGCGACGACCATTTGAATGGTCGAGCAGTTGGGGTTGGAGATGATTCCCTTCGGGCGATTGGCCGCCGCGCTGGCGTTGACCTCCGGCACGACCAGCGGGCACTCCGGATCGGTCCGGAACGCAGAGGAGTTATCGACCACGATCGCGCCCTTGCTCACCGCGATCGGCGACCAGTGTCGGGAAGTGCCGCCGCCCGCCGAAAAAAGAGCGAGGTCCACCCCTTCGAACGCTTCGGGCGAAATCTCGACCACCCTGTGCTCGGTTCCCTGGAAGGTCACGGTCTTGCCCGCGCTCCGAGCCGATGCCACCGGCACCAGCTCGCGCACCGGAAATGCGCGCTGCTCGAGCACGCGCAGCATCTCCACACCCACCATTCCAGTGGCGCCCACCACCGCAACTTTGAGTCCCTCGGCCATGATCCACGGCTATAGGTTAGCGCCGCCGGGCCGGCAAGCTGGCCCATCATTGGCTTGCGTATCATGCCTCTCGTAAGGAGCATTCATGAGCATTCATCGATTCACGGTCCTCATCGTCCTTGCTGGCGTCGTTTCGTCGCTGAGTCCGAGCCTGAGCCGCAGTCGCGCCCAAGCGCCGCCCGGATTCGAGGTCGATTCGGACATGCAACCGGTCGCCGAGGGCGACGATGCCGCCGCCCGAGCGCTGCGTTCGCTCTACGTCCCGAACGGCCTGAGCTCGGACCAGGCGATGGCCCGGGTGGTGGACGTCTCGCCGGCGATCGAGCGTACCAGCGCGCTGCTGCTGCAGGCCAAGGGCGGAGCGCTCCAGGCGATGTCCGGCTTGGTGCCTCAGCTCGAGCTGGTTGCGCGCTACTCCAGGTTGAATCCGGTGGAGCAGGCGGGGCTCACGACGGGTAGCGATTTCGACTTCCAGGGCTTGATAAGTCAGCTCCAGGATCCGGCCGCGCAGCAGCTCTGGACGGGTCTCGCCACTTACGAGTTTCCGGTGCTCACCCAGCAGATCGATTTCACCGCGGCCCTCACCTATTCGTTCACCGGGTCGCTTGCCCAAGCCTTGCCCGCCTACCGCGCTGCCCAGAAGAGCAAGATCGCGGCGCAGTACCAGATCGAGGCCGAGAACAACAATGTCGCGTTCGATGCGCGGCAAGCGTACTACGACTACGCGCGCGCGGAAGCGGGGCTCGCAGTGGCCAAGTTTGCTCTCGAGGCGGCTGTGTCCCAGCGCGCGGAAACCGAGGCTTTGGTGAACGCGGGCTCGGCTGCGCGCGTGGATCTTCTTCGGGTGCAGGCCCAAGAGGAAGCAGCGCGTGTCGCGGTCGAGCAAGCCAATCTCGGGCTGCAGGTTGCGGCCCGCGCGCTCCAGGCGCTCATGCTGACCGACGAGCCTCCGTCCCTCGGAGAAGATCTCTCGGAGCCGGTCACCGGAATTCCGACGGGGACCGAGGACGAGCTCCAACAGCGCGCTTCCCAGCATCGTCCAGACCTCTTGGCGCTCCGCAAGTACATCGAAGTGACCGAGCACCAGCTCCGGTCGGCCAACGGCGGCCGCGCGCCCGATCTCTTGCTCCGCGCCGGGGCCGAGTACTCGAATCCGAACCTGCGCGTCGTTCCCCAGCAGGATCGCTTCATCGCCACGTGGGAGGTGAGCGCGGCCATTCGATGGGTTCCCAACGATACGATCAACGCGCAGGGGCGCTCGCGGCAGCTCCAGGGAGACCTTCAACAAGCCTACGCCGACGTCACGATCCTCGAGCAAAACGTTCGGGTGCAGGTCGCCGAGGGCTATCACGGGATCGAAGCGGCGCAAAAGGCGATGGAATCGGCGCGACTCGGGCTGGCCGCGGCGCGCGAGGGATACCGGGTGACCCGCGAGCAGCTTCAAGCAGGGATCGTGAACACCACCACGCTGCTGCAAGCGCAGTCCGAGCTGATTCGAGCGCAGGTGGACGTCGTCGACTCGGCCATCGGTCTGCGGATCGCCAAGGCGCAGTTGCTGCGTGCCATCGGGGAGAGGCCCTGAGGTGCCCGTCGTCGTCGTGGCGGCGGTGATCATCGACGATGGGCGCGTCCTTCTCACGCGCCGTGGCGAAGGGCAGCATCTGGCAGGCTTTTGGGAGTTTCCGGGCGGCAAGCTCGAAGAGGGCGAGACGGCCGAGGAGGCCTTGGCGCGCGAGTGCCGTGAAGAGTGCGGCATCGAGGTCGGCGTCGCCGAGGTGCTCGACGTGACCCACCATCGGTACCCCGAAAAGGACGTGCTGCTGCTCTTCTATCGATGCGAGCTCCGTGCCGGCGAGGTGCGGCATCTTCAAGTTGCGGACCACGCATGGGTCGCGCCCGCCGATCTCGGCGCTTACGCGCTTCCACCCGCAGACCAGCGGGTCATCGCGCGGATTCAGGCGCTCTTTGGGGCACGCGCCTAGCGAGTACGAGCGCCTTCGATCACGATACGATGCACGAGGCTTCCCTCGTCGGCTGGCATGGAAACCGGCTCTGCGAGGATCAGGATGGTCGCGCCGGTGGCGTGCGCCTCGAAGCGATAGAGCATGCCCTTGCGGGTGTCTTCGGGCGTTCCGAACACGGCGGTGAGCTGCTCGACCGTGGGCTTCGCATCGATGAGGTCGAAGGTGATCTGCGTCACCTGCTCGCCTGGCGTGATGAGGGTAGCGCGGTATCCGTCGTAGTAGAGAAGCGCTTGGCTCTTGGTACGCGCTTTGACCACGCCTTCCATCTCGGCCGCCACGTAGTCGACCGTGGGGCCCGGCTCGGCCAGCGCGCGCGCAGCCGCACGCACTTTGTCGATGGAAGCGTCGTTGCCCCGAGCGAGGCGAGCCGAGTCTTCGTCCTCGGCGGGGGCGTCCGTCCCGCCACGGGAGCAGGCAGCAGAGGCAAGGAGGCTCCCGATCAGGAGCACGAGAAGTGGGAGGGGAGGGTGCTTCGGCACGTTCGTTCCTGGTTCACGTTTGTACCGCGAAACCGGCACGCGTCCCAAAAACAACGCAGGAGTGTGTCAGTTGCGCGAAAGTGCGTCGGACACGCAGCCCGTGCTTCCGGTGTGGATGCGCACCGCAAAAGGATCGCGTTTGCCGCCGAGGCGCTCGAGCGACGGCGCGCCGCCAAAAAACCACGAGGCGGCTCGCTCGAGCGCGGGCTTGTATGCTTCGTATGTCGCGTCTTCGTTCGGAGCGCGCAGACGATCCTGCACCCGAAAGAACACCTCGCTCGTAGAAAACTCGAAGCCGAGGTCGCTTTCCTCCTCGAGCAACTGGCACGCCCGGAGCGCACGGCGGAATGCGTCGTCGATACCAGCCTGGAGATCCCCGTCGAAACCGCGCTTGCGGCTGTAGAGCAAGCCGGGCCGGTCATCGGCCACGTCGAGGTAGTAATCGGACTGGTGGCCGATCAGCACCACACCCGGGCCCTGCGGAACGTGCGCATAATCCGCGACGTCGATGAGGAGCTCGTCGGGGATCTTCTTTTCGCGGATCCACTCGTGAAACACGGGGATGAGCGTCCCGAGCTCGATCTCTCCCGTTTTGGTATAGAGCTTCACCTGAAATTTCGTGGCGTGCATGTCGGTTTGCTCACTCTGCGGCGACGGCGGCTCGCGACTGGGTCAGACGCTGATAGCACGCGTGCGCGGCCTCGAGGAACAGCTGCGCTTCGTCGAGGGTGCGGTGCGCAATCTCTCGATCGGCGTTTTCGTAAGGCTTCTCTCCGTGCATTTGCAGGAGATAGCTCGCGAACTTCCCCTTGGCGAACGGATCGTGGAAGAGCTCGGTGTCGTGTAGATGCGTCTTGAAGTGGGCGACCACGTCGCTCGGATCGTCCTTGACCTGCACGTCCAGGTGACGGACCAGCGCCTTGGCGGCGGTCACCATCGCGTTGAATGCACCTGCTGCGGCGGCCGTAGCCTGACCTGCATCGAGGGCGTCCTGCGCATCGTGAAGCTGCTGTTCCGCTTCCTGCAGACCAAACTCCACGAAGGGCACGATCTCGCCCGCGCACTCGCCGACTCCGATGTCACCGATGGTGTATTCTCGCGGGTCGCCCCAGTCGCTGTAGAAGCTCGGGTCTTGCTCGTAAGAGGGCGGCTTCTGCAGCGGGGCGAGCACCTTGCGGAAGTCCTTCTTGCCCACGCGCGCGATGAACGCCTGAAAGCTCTCGTCCTCGTTGCGATTGGCCAGGTAGTGCTTGGTGATCAGCTCGACGGCCTTTGGGACGTTCTTCGAGGGCACCGCCCCCACGACCAGGCCATAACTCTTGGCATTCTCCGTCCACTGGCCGCCCAGCACGATGTTGAAATGCGGAACCTTCCGGCCGCCCACCTGACGGCTCACGCCGGTGAAGCCGATGTCGGCGACGTGATGCTGACCACAGGAGTTGAAGCAGCCGCTGGCCTTCATGCGAAGCGCCTTGACCGCCGGATCGAGATCTTCCTGAATGACCGAAAGCCGCTTGCGAAGCTCGCCGGTGAGCCCGCGCGATGACGAGATGCCGAGCTTGCAGGTGTCGGTGCCGGGGCACGAGGTCATGTCCGTGATGGTGCCCGCGCCAGGCTCCCCGAGGTTGAGGGCATCGAGGCGTTCGTAGAAGGCGACCGCATCTGCGCCGCTCAGCCATCGGAAGGCGAGGTTTTGCTCGACGGTGCAGCGAATGGAATCGCCGGTGTACTCGCGCGCCAGATCGGAAAGGGCGCGTCCCTGCGCGGAAGTGAAGTCTCCGAGCGGGAGCTTCACCACGGCCACGTAGTAGCCGTCTTGCGCTTGGGGCTTGAGGTTGTGCTTGGCCCAGGCCCGGAAGCGGGCAGAGGCATCGGATGGAATCCCGCCCGCCTTCCGCACCGGTCGTTCGTCGGTCGCGTGCAGGTCCTCGAGGAACGCCGTCCAGCGCTCGTCGTAGCGCAGGCCTTCGCGCTCCGCGGCGACGAGCCGCTTGAACTCGTCCATGCCGAGCTTTTGTACCAGGAACTTGATCCGTGCGCGCGCGCGGCTCTGCTTTTCGCCGAGGCGAGCGAATACGCGCGACACCGCTTGGGCGAGCGGAAGCAGCTCTTCTTCGGGGCAGAACTCCGCCAGCACTTTGGCTTCCACGGGCACCGCACCGAGCCCCCCACCGACCACGACGCGGAAGCCGCGTTTGCCATCTCTGACTCGGGCGACCGCGCCGAGGTCGTGGAAGGTGACGAGACCGCAAGGATTGTCTTCGCAGCCGGAAAAAGCGATCTTGAATTTCCGACCGAAGTCTTGAACGTCGGGGTGCCCCAACAGGAACTGCACCATCGCGTTTGCGTACGGTGTGACATCGAACGACTGCGTGTTGCAGACGCCCGCATACTCACATGCCGTCACGTTGCGAACACTGTTGCCGCACGCTTCGCGGGTGGTGATCCCGACCGCCGCCAAGCGGCGCATCATGTCGGGCGAGTCCTCGATGTGAACGAAGTGAAGCTGAATGTCCTGTCGCGTGGTGACGTGCAGAATCGAGTCCGAATACTCTTCGGCCAGCTCGCTCAGCACGTCGAGCTGCTCAGCGGTGAGCTTGCCGAATGGAATCTTGATGCGCATCATGCCCGGCGCGTCCCAGACGGTGTCGGGGCCCTTGGTCAGATCGCCGCAAGGGAAGGTGAGGGGCCGCTGGCCGGTGCCATCGTCGCGGAGCCCGTTGTCGTATCGTTGGCCGTATACCCCGCGGCGAAGACGCGTCTCGGCGAAGATCTTGTCGTCGATCTTGCCTTGTTTCTTGAGCTCGATCTGGCCCTCGAAGAGATCGACCTCACCGCCGAGTTGCTCCGGAATTCGACCGCTGAGCTGTTCTTTCCACGAAATCATGGTGCTCCTGTGCGCGAGCCGCTCAAACTGCTGCTTGCAAGCTCTGACTATTCCGTAGTTTTCCGGCAGGTCAAGTCAACAATTGCAGAATTGTGAGACTAATACCGGATTATGCTGTTAAAAGAGTCAAGAATAGTTGACTAAAATAGTAGGCATTGGCCTGAAGGGCCGTGCTTGCTGCGCCGGATGTTGCCGCTATAGTGCCGCCGCCCGGCGCCCCGCGTTACGGTGTCTGGGACCATTCGGGGATCGTCTAACGGTAGGACTCGAGATTCTGGTTCTCGCTATCTAGGTTCGAATCCTAGTCCCCGAGCCACCGCCCTCGATTCCGGGATTACGGATGCGGGGCAGGCGGGACAGTGTTAAACACGCCATCGCAAAAGTGATTCAAAGGCCCCATCGTCTAGTGGTCTAGGACATCGGCCTCTCACGCCGGTAACGCGAGTTCGAACCTCGCTGGGGTCACCAAACGTTCCTTGTCATCGCAAATTGGATCTATCCAACCGAAAACACGAGCGGTTTCTCGAGTTCGAACTGCCTCTCCGTCCCAAGTGACGCCGGAGGGGAAGATAATCGACTGAAGCCGTTGTTT